>Ga0209367_1003211_pt1 | contig 22122 bp, 16 predicted proteins | sample WorMetLIZISLAND2_FD_187412 | JGI IMG/M metagenome (GOLD analysis project Ga0209367, IMG submission 187412) | Marine gutless worms symbiont microbial communities from Max Planck institute for Marine Microbiology, Germany - Olavius geniculatus... ... | reverse complement strand
AGGCACATCCTTGCGCGAGACCGCGTCGTTTGAGCCATCGCACGCAAAAATCCGCCGAAGGGTCTGACCTGTAGGTGAGTTGACTAAAAAAAGGTATATGGAGAGCTATAAAAATTTTTGCGTATATTTCACCCATTTGCCGGAAAGCCCCCTTTGGAGGGATTTACATGAAATTTTGCATGAGGGGTCACCTCGCCGACGTAATCAACCGTGCCAAATTTTATCTCAATCGGGTCAGGGGTTTTGACTCTGTGGGGGGTCGAATTTTTGGCTTTTTCATAGGAAAAGAGAAGTCGCCGTTAACACAGGGCTTGAACTACCGTTCAGCCTGTGATTAAACTTTACCAGTTAAGTCCTCGTACGTGCGGGAGAGATAGTACGAACGTAGGCCTTCGTGTAGTTTGCAACGTCTTGTTTTTGTTCCGATTTTCGGAATCCAGAGATAAATTTTTGCCACTCAATTTTAAAAATTACACACATTTCCGATCATGTGGCGAAGTTTCACGCCGATCGGCGGAGGAATCTTGGAGATAACGGGCTGAAATATAAACATAGGCAAAACATGGTCTGTCCTTGCGCACACGTAAGAGCGATCATAATAAAAAAAACTCTTCGATAGTTATAGTCGTCGTCACAACGCCTTTAGCTTAATGCTTTCATCATTTCATGTTTAGTTACTACTAAGCTTATACTCGACTTGCCAGCAGCGCATGTCATCTGACCGTTTGTTCGTCCGTCTGCATGATGTGACGTTGATGTAGGCCTATTGTGATCATGAGCTAGTTCGAATTTTATCAAACGAATTCTTAACCCAATAGTCTATAATTCTCTGCTTTTCGTTCACTTACCTTCATCGATGTTCTAAAAGAGGAGCACCCTAAATGGTAGGAATGGGACTAACGATTTTCAACCAAGAAGTTGCCGTATCTCAGAAACGGCGAGAGATAGGGCAAAGTCACAGTTGATCACTAACACGAAGTCTTTTCCAAATTCAAGACCTTTTTATTTTTCAAATCTTACTTTGCGCGGACACTTCGCACCCTTTTGCACTTTTGCGTTTTTTTGATTTAGTTCGTTTTAGTTTTAATTATCGTTAACTTATTTTTTCGTTTTTTTTCTTAGGCCTCTATCTTTTTCATAACCGTCTGTTTTTAGATTTAATTAATGTTTTTTTAAAATTTCAGTACTTTTATTTCAGTTTCACTCATATCATTTTTATTTAAAACATAAGAGTTTTTGTTTATGTGCTAGATTAAACTAGCAGTTTGCTTGTCAGTTTTTGCTGCAAATCATTTATTGTGTTGCATCGTAAAACTTTAGGTGGCGATCGATCGCTTTTTGTTGTCATTTACTGTCTGGAGCAAATTAACCAAATTGTCATAATAATCCGATGTTTCATACAAACGTCGTGTTACTTTAAAACGTTCCTGTTTTTTTGCAAAATTACGCTGAACAGAGTGCATGTCGATGATTTGCTGAAAATTGCGAACCTATAACCCGAAAAGTTATTGTGTGCTGTAATTTACAAGGAAGTAGACGGGTGTCTACGCCGAGACGTATAGCCTAGACATGACAGATTAAACGATATAGTGCTATTATATATAGCCTGTAGGCCGATACGAACACGTTTTTGATAGATCCACTGAATGCCTGGGAAACCCGCACACATGCACGCCGTTCCGCATTGCTGATACGTTGCCAAAAGTGGGAGGCATTTCGTCGTTATTATACAAGACATGCAGGCTGTCTGAGTGAACTTGAATGAATTATTGTGCTTCGTCGCTAACGCCGCTTGCGACATCTTTCCCCAGGGTACCTGGCGAACATTCGCGTCTATTGCCAGAAACTAGAGCCATATTAATATCTATTTTGTGGATTGACAATGATATTTTTCTAATCTGCATCAAAATCGCACTTCCCCTTTCCGTATTTGCCTTTTACACCCGTGCAGATTGGTTCTGGCATTTTCCGTACTTGCTTTTTCAGTCGCCCCACGTTATTATCATCACATCGTGTATAAATATTTTTGAATTACTCTGTATAATCACTGCCTTTAGTTTGCAGTTGGCTGTGCTGCAGATGAACGGGGTGGCAATTGATTGGGTGACGAAGAACGTTTATTGGACAGACGCACAGTACAAAGTAATCGGTGTCAAGCCGGTGTACGCCAGTATTCACACATGGAAAGCGATCGTCGACAGCGACCTGAGTTCACCGCAAGACATCGTTGTTAATCCACTACGTCGGTTAGTCCGTGTGAGCCTGTTTCAGCATCTCACTGACTGATGCAACAACGTCATTACTTGTATCTATAAAAAACCATCACTGTTTGTGTTGTCGGTGCTTCTTGTTTTCAGAGTTTTTTTCAGTAAGGCACATGATATTTTTCTGGCAGCCGTATCAATAGCCGTGGTTATTGATACGGCTAAGGCCGTGTCTGTGCGGCGGTAGGCTATCGCAGAGACACGACGGCAGCCGGACTGGCAATTTCAACCCCCAAAACTAGGAGAATTACGGATTCGCCAGTCGGCAAGTATAATGCTTGCCTCCAGCAGCCTCGAATTCATCACTAATGTTACAAGGTTAGTTAAAGTGTACATTATCGTCATAGAAATCTCTGAAATACGCTAACCGCAACTCTAATTCCAATTTTAACCGTACATATAAACCCTAATCAAAAATCAAAATATCAACCAAATTGTAAGGCGTTGTGCGTAACGGTAACGTAACGTGCGATGACTGGTGCCGCCGCTTAGCGAATTACGTTGAATCGGGTTCTTTTTCGTTTGACCGGCAAAAATAGCCCACAGGCTGTTTATCCGGCTCCGACTGTCGGATAAACAGTCACCGCGTTTTAGTTGTGCAGTCTGTCTCCGAAAATTTTGTCAGTATCCTCAATGATCAATACTTTCTGAATTACCATAAGTTTTTAATTATTGTCTTGTCTTCACAGCTAAATGGCATGCTTTGCCGACATTTTGTCACTGTGTTAAAACTCAGTATTTACAACAATGTCGTTTGTTTTTGTTTGCAAACGCTAGAAATATATCGAAAACTGAATGTAATATTTAAGTATAAAAATTAGTTAGTAAAAATTGTTTTAGAAAATAAGTTTTTGCAATTCATTTATTCAGAATACATTAAATTTTTTAAATTTATATTTTACAAGGTAGTGCAGTGACGCAGTTCAGGTGCGGTAGTATATTTAATAATTACCGTATTGCAACTTGGCCACTGAATGTGCCAGTGATGAAATTTTGAAAATCGATCAATATTGTGGTAAAGATATGGACTATGACAAAAGTAAGATTTTTTAATCACAGTGTCATGCCAGATACTATGTGCTTAAAGATCCGACGACATCAGTAGGCCTATATCGTTATTGCAGTTACCTATTCTAAAATAGATAAGCCATGAAATTAGAAATACACAAAAAAAAACTATGCCCAATAATGTTGTAGTTACCTATTCTGGAGCGACGGTACGAACGGCAATGCTAAGATCGAGAGATCCGACTTATCAGGACAGAGTCGCACAGTGTTGGTATCATCAGCTCAAGGTCTTGTCTCACCGACAACACTCGTCGTTGATTTCAGCTCTCAGAAACTCTACTGGTTGGACTCGGCCGCACAGAAGATTGGTGGCGTCAACTTTGATGGATCTCAGCCGTTTACTCGAACTATTTCAGCGCTGAGTCAAGTGTCCGCCATGACCGTCTACAGGGTAAGTAAAACAAAAATCCCACGTGGCATTTTGACTTAAAGCAATTTTTCATAATTTTTGATTTAAAACTAATTCCAGAGTTTTATTAGCCACTTATAGGCCCTAATAAGGGGTTAAAGAACGATAAGAGTGTCGCGAAAGCTTTTCAACTAAAAATGTTTTGTCAATAAATTATTCAGTTAGGCCTAACTGAAACGTGATAAATATACTTTGTTAGTCAGCCCACTTACGATGCATCTAGTACATACCGGTTTTTAACATATCATTGACTGGGAGAATAGATTTAATTGGTGTTGGTTAATTTATATTGTAGAGCTGTCAAGTTACGCCCAACGCATTAATTAACGCATTAATGTGTTAATAAATTTATGCGCGTTAAAAAGTTAACGCGCGTTAAAAAAATTAACGCACATACGTAAATTTATGTTAATTTATTAAATTCCGTTAAGCAAAAGTTTCAATATTCTGTTAAATTGCGGTTATTCGACAATCGAATAAATTCAAGTAACTAAACTGTAGTTGCAGTTCCATCGCTACTGTAAATAAATAATCATTTCGACGACAGGCTAATAAATTTCTATGTTAGCTATGACGTCAGTTATTGTTGATTATACGTTTAAAAATGTTTCTAACTTTCTATATTCTACTGGTGGGGCCCCCAAACGTCGCGGGGCACCGGGTAACTTACCCCTTTACGCTCCCTCTCGAATGGACTGGGTGCGTTAATAACGCGTTAATTAATGCGTAAAAAAATTAACGCAGTGCGTTAATGTATTAAAAAAATTAACGTTTCGACAGCTTTAGTATATTGGCGATGTTAGAAAAAAATGACAACAGAGGTTTGTTATTTTTCTTCGTCACATCAGTTTTTCCCATGCATTTAATTTTGCGCCACCAAAACACACCATTTCGAAATCAAACACTTGAATAAAAATTGCCGGAAAATGGACGCATGCTCTCTGACAGGGATAAGTATCTCTGCACCACCCCACCTCTCAAACCAATGCGTCGGCCCCTTCGGTACCATCGATTCTCCAGCTTTTAGACCACAACGTGGTTCCCACTTTAAAATAGGCTAGCTTTCGCAGTCACTGGTCATAATCCACTGTCACGTGTTGTAAAAAACGTTTTCAGTCCTAATAATTGTAGTGAAATGTATGGTTGTAGAGATGTTGAGTTGGTGTCGTGGCGCAGGCCCGTCGAGAGGGTGAGGGTAAGGGGGGTTAGCTACCCCGGGCCCCGCAACGTTTGGGGGGAAGCCCTGCAGTCGGCCAGAAATTTAAAAAGTACGCCAGAATGTACCATTTTAAAAAGAAAAATTCAAAAAATTTTCCCCGGAGGGGCCCCGTGAAAATGTTTGAGGGCCCCGCAAGAATGTTACCCCGGGTCCCGCTGTGGCTCTTGACGGGCCTGGCGTGGCGTAGCGGTAACGCGTTGTGTCCGATCAACGAAGTTGCCCGGGCCGGGTTAGTACTTGGATCGGTGACCGCCTGTGGGCAGATAAACCTCCTCTTCGGTATGTGACCAGCAATTTAGGTCAACTCAGTCTTCCATCCTTTCTGTGTAGGTAAATCGAGTACCAGCCTGTCTGGCTATGGTTAAGGCGAGGCTCGTTTACCGGTGTCGGGTGGCAGTTAACACTGTGTAATCCCATACGGCAGGTGGCGCTTCTTAGCTCCGAGATAGGCTTCCCATACTTTAGCAACACCTATATTGCACTGATGAATGAGGCCGAGTGCGACTACGATGCAGCATGCACTATGAACGTTTGCTGCTTTCTCTTTCAAACTAAGTATTATATTGATACTGAAACATTTTACTTAAACACTTGCTCTATTTTGTTGCAGAACTACATATATTTCGGGAATAGTCAGTCACCAACGGTTGACATTTATAACAAGACAAGCTTTGAACATATATCGTCATACAAACTGCATGGTCGTGGCGGCATAAGGGACATAGCAATGTTTGCGTCAGACACTCAGCCTCCGGCTACTAGTAAGTATAGGCCATATATGTAAAAAATGCTGCAAAATTTTTAAACCGTTAAAAACGTTGAAGAAAAGTGGCCGAAATGAAAAAAAACTTTCAAAAACGTTGAATAAAAACGTTGGCCGTACTCGTAATTTGTTTAACCTCTTGCCTAATGCGGTAAATGCAGCATACCTAGAACTATAGTCTAGACTCTAGATAAAGAGAACGACATTTAATTTCAATTCATAAGACCTTAGCACCAGACTAATTAAATATATTAGATAAAAGACCTTTTTTAATGTATTTAGACTAACTAAGTAAACTACCATTACTATCACCTATTTATTCGTTTCTGTGGTTTCAAAAGTGCTTTTTGAACTTCGTGATGAAATTACCCTTGCACGCTTTAAAAAAATGAAAAACGTTAAAAAATAAAATAAAACGCTATAAAACGTAAAAACCGCGGCAAGAATAAAAAAAACTTTAAAATGTTCTTTACATTTATGGTATAGGCTACATTATACGCACTGCAGTGCTGCTGGTTACGTTTGATAATTAGTCATAGTGTTAACCGACTCTTATTTATGCATTTTGAGAATTCGTGAATTAAATATGCAGTTTGCAAAATGAGAATTTTTAATTTACACGTATTCAGAAGATGTTGCTGTTACAACATTTAGGTCGGTGTGCGGAGAACAATGGCGACTGCAGTCAGTTCTGCTGGATGACGTCGGAGACTTCAAGAGTCTGTGATTGCGCTCTTGGTTTTCTCATCGCTTCGGACGGCACAAGCTGCACCTCGCGTAAGTCTCACGGTACAATACAAACAATAAAATTTAAAGTGAAAAAATGCCTATGGCACTGATCAGGGTCACAAAGCGGTGTCGTCGTCAGCGCGGCTCGAAATTCATCTACATCAACAGTACGCCATGGACCAAAGTCGACAGTTGTAGCAGGAATGTCAGCTCGGCTAGCATCGACAAACCAGGTGAGCAGTTGAGAGTCAGAGCCTATGCCGGCGTCGTATGTCGTCACCGCAGGACTGCAATCATCACGACGACGTCCAGCTGTCCGCCGAGATTGTGAGTTGGTTCAATGTTACGAACGTCGAGGTCGTAACAGCCGAGCAGATCACGTACACGCTGTGCATGCACGTTATCCGACCGTTCCAAGTAAATATTCAGGTCGCCGACAATGAACAGTGCGTCATTTGTAGTGACGACTGGTCGAGCCGATCAGACAGATCGTCGAAGAACGTTGACGTCACGTCGATGGACCCAGGTCGGTAGATGACGACGACGACGCATGACTTGGAGCCGACTGTAGCACGAGCGGCAGTCACCTCAAACGACGCTGGGCAAGGACCCAGCGAGACGGCAGTGAGTCGGACGCCCGGCCTCGCGACGACGGCGACGCCGCCGTGATTAACGGCCAGAGTATCAGCAGAGAGGCGCAGTCGCGCTCGGTCGACGACTGAGTGACTGGTCAAACCTATATAGGCGGCAAATGGCGACCGAATCCGAATTGTGCTACTTCTCGACCAGAGCGAACACGTCGATAGCACGGTCGTGCTGCGACTTTATCACATCGTTGATCTTTCCACCGAGTGAGCGAACGTTCAGGCAGCCAAACACGGTATTGGAACCGTGTTGTATGTAAGACAACCTAAAATAAATGGTGGTTAATAGAAACAGGGAGAGTCGGATCGGATCGACAGCAACCGTTCTCGCGGTCGACCTACGAAGATGGACATATCATGACAGCAGGGACTGTGTGGCATGTCGGTGGCGCACTGCATTCAAACAGCAAGGGACAGACAACAGTGGAGGACTTTGGTTTACTCCGTGATCTCCGACTCTCAGCACTGAGGATGGAATGCGACGACGACGAATAGAAATAGTGACAATGTTGAAATGGTGTCTGTATTAACCTACAAGCACGTTCGTGCCTTTTTTCTGCGTTTGCTCTTTTTATCCGTTTATATCTGTTTGTCTCTCGGTTTTTCTGAATGAATAAACATGTTCATTTCAGAATTGTTCGACGCGAATTTTCTCATCGTTGCCGACTACTATCAGCGAAAAGTTTATCAACTGAAGCCGGGGACGGGCGAAGTGCGAGCAATACTGACGGAACCTTGCCGTCCACTCGCGTTCACCCCCGACCCTTCAATCAACGGCACCTACGTGATTTGCGTTACACAAACTGACACCAACAAGTATTATAACATTTACAAGAAAACGTTCGACGGCAGATTTAACGACGTCATTTACTACGCGCCGCAAGGCAAGAAACAATGCCATTATGTAAATAAATTTTGTTATCGAAATATTATCATTCTCTTAAACGATATTAGGCCTACAGGTTACTTTACTTCTAAGTTTTGAAGCGATATACAGTTTCTCACTTTCACAACAAAATTTTCATTGTATTCGCAATAAATGTAACTCCGAGAGAGAACACAGTGTTAACAGTAATTCAGTATCGGCCATTTTCTGCCGATTATAAAACTTCAGTCTGCTGCAGTAAGTAAATTTGTATCTATAGCGCACAATGTCGACGGGGAACCTACCGAATCTAAAACATAATCTAAAGCTGTGTCGCTGGTTGCTGCAGTGCACCTTTCTTCTCTTCATTCAACCCCCAATTTAAAAAAAGTTTCTCTTGCAATAGATTGCTGAAATTTTGCATGCCCGAGTTTCACACGCATGGCTAATTACTCGTGCAAAAAGTTTTTCCCTACGATCTAAAGCTTAGCCACAGACGGATGGACAAACAGACAGACGGAGAGACGGACAGTCGGACGACAACCATGCCAGTAGCTCGACCGTTACGTAAGCTATATATTTTTCATTTTTTAAAAGCACGAAAACACATTTACGACTTATGAATTTCTGACGGCAGCTTCTCAGCGAAGACTGGCGTTGTACCGTATGGAGACAAATGCATCGACCGTATTTAACTAGATTAGTCTGCTGCTGCTGTATGAAAATGTAACATTTATTATGTACTAGAGCCTTACAGTTATACAGTAAATGTGACTAAATTCGGCATTTTCAGATATGCTTGCAATGGCATTGTCTGCGAGTTTAGACACAGGCTCGCAGCTGCGTGGCCTGGCACTGGACACTGAACGGGGACTGTTGTACTACACTGATAGCAGACGAGGCATCATAGCTGAGATCACGATCAGCGGGTCAAACAGACGAGTTATATTCAGCGATCGTAGCAAACATCCTCGAGCTATCGTCGTCAATTCTAAAAGCAGGTAAACAAAGTCGCCCTTTGGGCTAAAGGTCAGAGGTATCGGTAGCTCATCTTCGAGGAAACCCATTTCAGAGCTACTTGGCGTCACCTACCAAATGTGATCACACAATGTTACCTGCTACCCGACACAGATAAAATAGAAGTGCCGTGCTCCAACTCCATATAGGCAAGCCAGTACTTGATGTACCTGAAAGATGGAAGGCTAAGTTTAAGTTGTCCTGGGTGCAATGTTAGTTAGGTTTATATATCGAGACGGTACACTAAACTGTGAGAGTCTGACACCGCACTGCAATGTTGGTCTGAAGTGTTTTTTTTCATTTACCTAAATGTTTGTTATTATCGTTAATTTTTTTTTGCATTTATATTTCACAGGGTAGTGTAAAGACGTATTTATGGTGTGGCGGAATATATAATAATCGTATTATTGAGAATTGTCTGTAAGTGTGCCAGTAAAAAATTGAAAATCAGTCAATAACTGGCAAAGATATGGACAAAAGTAAAGTGGCACGTTTTTTACTGGCCCACGGTGTAGTTTGGAACTAACAGCTTTATTTACAAGCACAACATAGGGCCTACAAAGCAATGCATTCATTTATTTGCAATTTAATTGGTTATAAAGTTGTCATTCTCAACAAGATTCTGTACGATCTTTTCATTTATTAAAAATACATAACCGAAAAACCGAAAAACGTGCTGCAATTATTCTTAGCTCTGAATTGCTACTTTCTGAAGAAATAGTAGTCCTAGTTAAGTACTGGTTTCGTTCTGCGTTAATTGTAGGCGCGTGTACTGGAGCGACTGTTCCGATCCGGCGACGATTCAGACGGCACGCGTAGTGGACGGAGGAGAACGACGAGTGCTTATCAGTGACAATCAGCACTCGTGTATCGTCGACATCGCTATCGACTTCCACAGTACGCCCAATTTTTTCATTCGCAGTTAACGCGAATGTCACAATTATTCACTGTAGATCTGATTGTTACACAGCATCGGTATTAACAGTTGCGTAGACTTGTCTCAGCAGAATTAAATGCAGATAATACTTGTTAGGGATTGGGGTTACGTAATCTAGACATGTCCGACATGAGCCTATAGCGGGAAGGGGTGGCGGCGTAGCGGGATGATTGGCAGGTATCACCTACAAGAGGAAGCGTTCATAATCTTTGCCAAATATTAACCGATTTCCGAATTTTTTTCACTGGCACACTCTTTGGACAATTGGCAATAAAGCTGTTACTGAATACCCCACCACACTTTAACTTTGTCGCCAAACTAGGTTGTAAAATATAAATGCCAAAAAACTTACAATAATAGGCGGCAAACGTGTTGGAAAATGAAAGACATTTTAGACCCAGATCGCGAAAAATGATCTGCACAGTTCTACATTGTATAGGACCTATCTTGGTGGATATCTGGCGTGTTGAACGGTGTGCTTCTTTCTGGACTTCTTGGTTCAGTAGGCTTACCAGTTCATCCACAGTAGTCACTTTTTCTTCAGTACCTGCATGCTGCAGTCTGCCACTGTTATGCCTTTGGTCGATGCTTCCTAATAACCACACTATTGCTAACTTCACAGGGTGTGATGGTGAAAAAATTTTGAAAATCGGTTTGCAAATTTTGCTAAGATATTGACAATTACAAAGTGGGTCGTTTTTAAGACACAGTGTATAAGTAGGCCTAATCGGTGACCTATGTATGCAAAGAAGTTGATGTACTTCGCTTTAACTGTAAACGTATGTATATACAGACAATCTAATGTACTGGGTATCAATACAGAACCCGGCGGTCAAAATGTCCTCACTGAACGGCACTGACCAAGTTACTCTCCTGAATGAAACAAAGGCTGACTACACAGGCATCACGCTGTATAACAATGCCCTTTATATTTCCGACTCATCAAGGAGGTCTGTATTTTATAGTGTCTCCGGCTATTCGCAATTTATAAAAGTAATTTTACCAAAGTACAGAAAACGTCATTTTAAGGTTTTTTGGCACTGGAAAACTAAATCGATCATCGAAACAGATAAGCCTGTTACTTACAGTATATAACCGGCTGCCGCATTAGAAGAGTTGTGCACTCTTCGTACATTTACACTTCAAAGTTTAAGACTATTCGACTTTAAACGCTCCTGTTTTAGTGTTTTGAAAAAATAACTACAGGTTGTTTTGGTCATCATAAAAATAATATATTATATAAGTACGCAAAAGCATGTGTATATTTTCTAAAGTGAAAATTGGCATTTTTTGTTGTTCATTGTTTATGTCTAACTACAGAGTGCGGCAAAATAAAGTAGCCCCCTAAAGTTTTTCGCTGTTTTTTCAGCAACCGTTTGGCATTTTAATTTCAAATTTTACACATTTATTTGGGGAAATGCTGTACGGCTAACTGTTAAGTAAAATGTAATTCTATTGAAAAATGACGAAGTTATAGATTTTCAACATGACCGCCTATCGATTTTTTCAGCATTAAAAATGTTCAAGCTGCAACACCAATTCAGTAACATCGTTGAAACAACACAGTAACTAATGATCAGACGCCAGAATTCCAATGTCACTGTAAATGCTCAAAGTGTCCACCGCCAGTTCCAAGCTTCAACAGAAGTTTTCAGTCGCTTAATTTGAGAAATCTTTCACAGCCTTGTTGACCGGTTTTTGTGGCAAGTTGATAACCCAAAGCGTTTCCTTGAGTTTGGCGATTGTTTACGGCTTTGTTTTAAGCTTGCGGTAAGCCTCCAACATTGCACACCGCTCGTGATAATCTACTGGGTTTATAAACGGCGAATATGGAGACCACTGGTCCTTTGTGATGAAATCTAGACAGTCGGCCCGCAGCCCATTCTGTGTGTTGCACACCGTGTGTTTTGGCGCGCCCTCCTGCTGGAAGATGAACCCGGTGAGCAGCCGATGATTGCCTTAAAAGAACGATAACTTAGTGATAATTTATAAACAAAATAAATTACTGTTTATCAATGCGTCACTGCGACGTTATCGGCAGTTACGTGGTAACCGGTTTTTAAATATTAAACTTAAAATTTTTAAATATTAATGCTGAAAAATCAATAGTCAGTCATGTTAAAAAAGTCCATAACTTCGTCTGTAAAAATTTCAAATTAAAATGCTAAACGGTTCCTGATAAAGCAGCGAAAAACTTTAGGAGGCTACTTTTTGCCGCACCCTGTATATGTTCGAATTATATGAAATTTTTCCATGACAGCGTGTTTTCTGTGTTGCTGGTATAGCCTAATTTTGTACAAACATGATTAAATGAAATTACAGTAAACTGGCATGTGCCTATTGCTTTATATGCGGTATTGATATTGTCTCTTTTCGTGTCTGTCCATGCACATTGTCGTCGCTGTTGTTCAGGAACATCATCAAGTTTGATCTGGCAAGTCGTACAATGTCTCTGCAGGCGCCCGGGCTGTTCTCAAGTGCATACAGTGTCAGATACTTTGGAGGTAAGATATGCCTATTGCCATTCTACATGTATATCGCAGTGACGTCGTAACAAGGGGGGCAGTTATCGTGCAAATTTCATTTATATATAGTAAAAGTTTTATTAAATGCTGCTTATTCTAAAATTCCAGAAGTGGCATGATTACGTCTGAACTCTGAAGTACGTAGTTATCTCATAAGTAAATTTTGGAGGTAAATTTTATACTTTTCAGGAAAGAGGATCTATTGGGGACGATTTCAGACAAATTATAGAAATATACATAAATGACTCAAAAATGTGTATAGTTAACTGTAACGACGACGGTCGAGTGATGTCGTCCGTCAGTTTCATTGTTTGCTGGTGGTCTTGAAGCGGCTGATGATTGCAGCCATTCTGGATGCCCTCTGCATCCTGTGCACGGCAGCGCGCTGCCTGTGTGGCTCAGCGGTTACTGCAGGTCGTACTCCAGGTCTGTACGAGGTACATGACTGCTCGGCTAGCAGGCGCATGAGACGTGGGAGAACGCTGTAAGTGATCGACTGTGGAGCATCAGCTGCGACCGTTCGACGCTGTTCACAGCTGCCAGATAGATCGCGTGATGTGCACGTATTCTTCGACGTCTGTCCGGCGCCGGACTGAAGAGCGTCTGAATAATGGAAACAGATGACACAAAACAACACATAAAAATCATTAAAAATCTTGCTATGATCAAAAAAGAGATGTAGGCCTAAGGCCGCACAGCCATTTGACTTTCTGATGCTGTAAAACTGCAGTACTTGCACCCTTACCATGGTTTTATTAGTTTACGAGTAGGTGCTCCTATATTATCTGAAATTAACGTTTATCACCTGTTGTCGTCTTCTTTCATGAATCAAAACTGGCAACTGTTTAAAAATAACGTCATGGACTTACCTGGCATTATCGGCGTGAAATGTGTATATACCGTTATGCAAACTTCGACACAGTGTTCAACATAACCATCCTTTACTCCATTGATCGAAGCTAATCGTTCCAGAAACAGTGTCCAGTTGCTTGATCGGCGCAAAACGTGCATGTCCTGCTTTTTGTGCGCCACCAAATACGTATATAAACCCTTACGTGCACTGATCGCTGTCTGCGGTAGCTATATGCAGCGACATGGATGGAGATCAGCTGTAATAAGACATGCAACTCTGCGGTTCGGTCGTGACGCTACAAGTCATTGATCGATAATTATTACGCTATAAAAATTATACGTGTTACATTGGAAACATACGCATGCACCGACAGTGCAGTGCTTGCAACTGTGCGTTAGGAAATGTACTGACAAAGTACGCTGCTTGTGCCAGTTACGTTCGGGTACGTAATTTGCCTAATTAGAGCTGTTCGCGTGTGCTTGCACTAGACCACTAAATTCTGAGCAAAGTTACGGTCAAAAGTGCCACAAAAAGTTTAAAGTAGAAGTGTGTCAACAACTCAACATACGGGTCATGGAACAACTGGTTGTTCGGAAGTACCTGTATTCTGCTTTACTTTTACCTCCACCTACTCTGCAATTTAACGATCAATTTGCTTTTCGACCCACCGGTTCTACCACAGCTACCATAATCTCTCTACTCCACACAATCACCAACCTCTTGTCGACTAATCCTTACGTTATAGTCGTATCTCTTGCCTTTTCCAAAGCTTTTGATACTGTCCGGCATTCAACTTTACTTAATAAGTTATCTCAGCTAGATCTGTCAGATCATATCTATAATTGGCTTGCAAACTTTTTTTACTGAACACTCACATTGCACATTATTTTGTCGCTAAACGTCTGAATTCGAGAGCATAAATGCCAGCATAATACAGGGATCATCTATTGGACCCGCTGCATATGCGGTCAGTGCTGGTGACCTCAAAACTACGACTTCAGGCAACTTTCTGTGCAAATTCGCAGATGATATATCTCATAGTACCTGCCAGCAACGAAGCATCTCGACCTATTGAACTTAAGAATATATGCAGGGTGGGTCGAAAAAGTGGCACGTTTTATTGTCCATGTCTTCGCCAAATGTTAACGGATTTTCAAAATTCTTTTAATGCCCAAATCAATGGACAATTAGCAATAAGAATATCCCACCACAGCTTAACTGTGACGCTACACTACCTTGTGAAATATAAATGCACGGAAAACCAGACAATATTAGGCAGCATGCGTGTTGGTAAACGAAAAACACTTCAGACAAAAAAAACACAGTGAATGATTTGTACGATGCTACACTGCATTAGATTTGTTCCTTTGGATATCTGGCTTATTGAACGATGTGTTTGTTGCTGGCCTTCTTGCTTTAGCGGGGCTACCAGTTCTTTCACAGTGGTCACGTTCTCTTCGTTGTGTGCATGCGTCAGTCTGTCAGACTCGTGCTTTTGGTCAGTGCTTTGTGTTTGCCAAATCTTTTAATAACATGTCCAGTCTTTCTTTTTGCAGTTTGTCTTCGAAAATTTTGTCAGTATACTTTGAAAGTTGCATTTTTGTACAGGTACACGTTCTTAATAAAAGCCTTGTTTCCATTGTTAAATGGGATGTTACATTACCAGTAGGCCTATGCTGTCACTGCATTGAAAATTAATATTGAAAACAAAATTCTCAGTTTTTGTTTACAAAAATCAGAAATGTATCTCGTGCTAAATATAATTTAATTTTCGTATAAAAATGTGTACATTTTTTTTCAAAAATATAATTTTTGTTTATGCATTATAATAATTTTGGTCATTTTTTGAACAGTTATGTTTTACACGGTAATGTAGCAACACAGTTGGAGCGTGGTGGGATATATCACATTATTGCAAATTATCTGCAGAATGCGTCAGTGCTTTTGAAAATTGGTCAATTATCGGCGAAGATATTGACAAAGTAAAGTGCCACGTTTTTTATGGCTCACGGTGTAGTCTTGGGCAGAAGGGAATAACCTCACACTCAACTGTGAAAAGTCCATCGCTTACTCCAGGAACTGTGCGCCGTGAAAAGGTCCATATGCCTGGAGTCACTGTGGCGATCGACTTTACAGATACAAAGCATGTCCAGTCTAGGACCAGACTATAAAATTCGCTCAAACAATATACGCTCTCCGTGTCCTACGGGCGCACGGACTGAGTGACGCTGCACTACAGCAAGTTCACCGGTCGGTGGTCTTCGCAAAACTGCTCTACGCAGCCAGTACATGACACGGTTTCACCAAAGCAGCCGATCGTCGACGTATTAACTTACTGTTGGAACGTGCGAAACGTTATGGTTACTGTATGCCGGACTTACCAACTTTTGAAGAACTATGTAGCCTAATGCCGCAGACGATCAACTGTAACAAAGCTGTTTCAAACTACAACCATGTTTTACACAGTCTATTGCGGTTTGCCACCATCATCTACAGCGTCGCAGCACTATAATCTTAGGCGTCGTACACACACGCTGTCACACCCGATCATTGCACATATTTATCTGACTGTAACTTTGTCACTCGTATATTGTATAAATACAGTTACTAGGTTTCAACAGTAATTTTTAGACCTATCACATCATAATTATACTTTATTTTATATCAGTCACCATATATTAGGCAATCACACAATTCCAGTTTATTGTTGTTGTTGTTGCATTGTTTTTTAAGATCACTGTTCAACTGACGTGCTTTTTGCAACATATGTATATAGACTTGTGGACTTTTAAACTTGTATATTCATTGAATGGTAGTCCTATATTGTGCAGATGCTTGCGTTTTGACAAATCTGTAATAAACGAATATGATGATTATGATGATGGCTACATCAGAAAATTAGACCTTTTGTGTCAAATATTATAAATTTAATGTACAGTGTATGTTTCTCAAAAAAAACAAACGTCTGCTACATTTCCATGTACAATTCTGGTTGAATGCCTTTGAACAGACTCATAGGTTGAAACGTAAACTTATTAAGTTGACAAATTCATCAAAATACAACCTTTATATTCATAGTTTTTGTTGACGTTTCGGCAACCGCTGCTGCCTGTCCACCAGGTGTCACTGTGGCAGACAGTAAGTAATCATAGATGTGTGGAAGTTGGTAGCATCCCTCGTCTCGGTTCATCGACTTGTCTTGTTCTTTCGTGATGTATCGCTTCCCTGATCCACCCGTCCATCCTTTTCGGCAGTCACAGACCACGCCATCTCTCTCAACCACGTCATAGACTTGGACCGCGCCATGGTGATCGACAGAGAAAGCAACAGGATATACCGCGATGGATCAGGGAAGCGATAAACATCAGGAAAGAACTAGATAAGTCGATGAACCGAGACGATGGGTGCTACCAACTTTCGCACATCGATGATTACTCACTGTCCGCCACAGCGACACCTGGTGGGCAGTCGTTCCGACGAAGGCAGCAGCGGTTGCCGAAACGTCAACAAAAACTATGAATATAAAGGCTGTATTTTGATGAATTTGTCAACTTATTAAATTTTGCTTGAATGTCAGCAAATTTAAGTGCTAGAAGCACTGACTATATGTCAATTTTTTGTACCAAAATTTGGTGATATTGAACTCGGATTGTTGGGGTTATTTCAAAATGTAGCAGGCGTCCGGTTTTTTAGACAGAGTGTACAGTGTATGTAAACTGTGTGTGTAACAGTGAGTGGCGCACCGCCAACAGCGCCTGCTACAAGTACAGGTACACAAAAACAAGAAATTGTAAAATGCTATAGATTACAGTTTTCAGTGAACTTTTTTGTCATTACAACGTTGTTTAAACTGTTTATTAGTTTAATTAGTAATTACTTATACTTTTTGCTATTTGTTATTCTTAGCATAGGCCTAATGTTTGACTGTAGTCTGAGATGTCGAGTCACTTACCATTGTTTTACTTTGCTCCAGTGTATATTCTAATGTTAATAGTTGTGATTTGTCGACTGCTATTTCAGACGAGTGTATGAATGTGAATGAACTGACTCAAATTTCGTTCTTTTCTGGCTGCGTGACACACGGGATGGGTTTGCAGTCAGTGACACTGTAGCTATAGCTAGAGTTGCAATTTTTTCTAGTACGGGATGGGTAGCAATAGCAAGTTAGCAACCCTAGCTAAAGCGCACCGTTCGGTGCGGTTGACGTGGGGTAGATGAGTGGGACTTGAAGTTTATCGTGGGAATGTCAGTCGGTGGAGGTCTGCTCATCATCGTCGTCGTTGCTGTTGTCATCTGCGTCATCCGCAAACCACGCCGGTAAATTAGCCTAACTCACACACTTCAGCAATGATTGCAGCAATATTACTTCGAGAAAAAACAGACTTAGAGTTTACCACTGTCATTGCTGTGTTGAGTGAACTTGCGCCGCCTCTCTCATAAGATCTCGACCCTTGCCTTATCTTGTCATAATTATGACTGGTTTCATTAGTAGCCTAATAGTTAATTTCAAGAACACAAGCATTTCAAACTAGGCCACATGTAGCCTAGGCCCTAACAAAGAAGTTAAGCAGAGTGTACATTTGACTTTTTTGACCAGAAAGGCCATGATTTTAAGATACAGTAAATTACCGTATTTGAAACCTAACATGAACAGTAGCGCACGCAGCAAATATTTAGGCCCTATGAGAAATCGAAAATAATCGACACTTATGAAAGTCATTAATTTTTTAATCAGTGGTCACGAAAATCTTAAGTCAGTGCTTTGCAGCGTACGACGAAAAGACGGATGCGTCCCGAAATTGACAATATTTTATCTTGAGGCAGACCGTACCATACTTTCACAACGTGACATGCAAAAATCTGCGTAACGCTCAACGCTGTTTAATTGACTGCGACTTATCGTATGGATGTCTATGGGTTGCACTGCCGAGACGTACTAAATGTCACTGAACTCCAACTGGACAACGTTTGACACAATGTTGTAAGCCTAGTACGCTATCAGATCATAAGTGGCAAATTAAACAAATTATGTTCTGCTAATTTATAATGATAAACTGGCGCTTGTGTATGGTTACCGCAGATCGGTCGAATCACTGGTGACAAACATCTTTAATATGACTGAGCCGCCGCAAGGCATAGTGAGCTTACCCGCCATATGTCGGCCGCCGACTTATGACGAGATCCCAGGCGCCGTGGGAGGAGCCAAGGAATATCCCTTCGGATACGAGACTCTTGCCCCCAGTAATTTCTACAACATCTTGGGCGATGTGGCACCTGTCCCACCGGCGAAAGAAGACAAACCACCTTCAACAGCTGCGCCAGGAAAACCGAAGCCGATGCCCAAGCCGAAGTCAAAGCCACCGAGCATACCGACCGACAGCGGCTACCTTGTTGCGGAAGAAGACAGCGCAAACCCGCCGACTTCGGCGCAGGAGAAACCGCAAACATTGCCGAAGCCACCGAGGAAATCGACCGACAACGATTATCGCGCTTACCTTCGGATCTCTCCGCGTCAGTCGTCGCCAAATTAGTTCGTGAAAATTGTCCATTGTTCAAATCAGAGTCTACTACAGAGACCCCGCAAACCTCCTCGGTATAGCTCTTTATGGAAAACCCATTGCATAGCTACGGAGCGTCGCCTGACATACGGAATCAGTGTTATCTGCCGCCGACACATATGAACGCGCCCCGCCTTCACCCAAGCCAAACAGGCCGATATACTAAATTTACCTACACGGAAGGGAAAGAAGGCTGAGTTGATCTTGGCGTTGGTTACCGTATAGAATGGACAATTTTGAGATATTTTGAGAACCACGTGTAGATATGTGTAGATGGATTATATGCATTTTGAAAACTTACAATAAAATCGAACATAATGATAATGATTAAGGTAACGTAAACGTTGTCTGGGGTTAATGTGATGCACATACATGTCGTTTCAAGTGAGCGCTAGTAATAAGAAATTAGCCGAGCTTATTTGAAAGTTTGCATGTAAATTGCAAGCCCTATACGGTGTGTTATTCTACAATTATTACGTTTTCGCGTTTTTTGTCACAAGCCCCGCTTCATGAAAGTGACTATGAGAATTGGTTTTAGAGGTTTTAGTTTTTCTTTTGTTTTTAAATCTCTCTCCCTGAGGCTTATAATACAAAACAAAACGTCACATAAAGTTTCGGTCTTTTTTGTTTCCTGTACAGGCCCGTCTTTAGGGGGGGGTGGCACCTTATCACGTGCCAAGGGCCCCACACTCCAATGAGGCCCCGTGCTACGGCGGTAATCGCCGAAACGGAAGATTTATTGGTCGATCAATCTAACCAATTTTATCGCTTCACGGGATGAATTATGGTCACAACTTGAACTCAATTAAAAGTTCTAAAAATGTTGAAAGAAGCTAAAATCTAGGGTGCTAATTTTTTTCGCTCGCTTTGCTCGCAAAATTGTAGGCCTACAAACACAGAAGATACAGGCCTACCTTACAGACTTAGGCTTATCCTACTGTACAGTTTCTTACCTTTTCGGTTTTTTTTTATTTTAGTTGTCTTTACTTCAGCCATTTTTTGAATTTTGTCATTTTTACATTTAACACTATATCTGTTCTCAGTATCTCTCATTTCATTTTTCTTTTAAACGTTTCAGTTCTTTTTAGTTTATGTGCTAAATTAAACGGACAGTTTGTTTGTCAGTTTTTGAGTGCAAATTCTCCATTGTATTGTATATTGTATTGTATAGTGTGGTCTGTGGTCACTAATATGTGGTGCCAGGGGCCCAGTGGGTAAGTCAGTGCCAAGGGCCCCGCGCTGGCAAAAAGACGGCCATGTTCTTGTAACGTACCAAAGTCACGATTCTATGTCAAAGATAATAAGAAATCAAATGTCAGTGTCATGAGGCCTTATAGAACTCAGATGCGAAATGTGCCATAACTAACATAATAATATTTTTAATAAAATGGGAAAAACTGTTTTGACTATGCTAAACAGTATAAGGTTTTAGACCAAGGTCACGAAATAATGTGCTATTTTACACGTAATGTTTATGGATTTATTCAAAAAGGTTGCATAAATACAAAACTTTCGTCCGTATGTACATATGTCTGATGTTTTGTGTAATTGATGCAAGAGGTCAATAGCCCTCACGCCGTTCAGACACGATGCTTTTGTTTTCTCCTGCATTCGTCGTATTTGTACATTTGCTAATTGTTAGCGCATTTTGTTGATGATTATTTGCTAAGCACGCGATCAATTTGTCTTTTATCTCGTTACATGCGACAGCAATTGCGTGTTTACCAGGTACTAACTATCGTTCTTATGTCTGTCCGACCTGGTGTCAAATTCTAGTACCGATTGAAGCCCATTCGAGATAGAGAACTGGGCGTGAGTGGCGTGAGTCTGTTCTTTGTCGTGACAAAATTTCGTGCCGCTAGGTGAGGCGATTCTTCTCGAACGAGGGCGTAAAATAGGGGTGCCCCCTAAAAGTCGTTATTCACCGCCGTTGACTAAACACAATTTTAGATAGGCACAGATTTACAAGCACTGCTGACGAGCTTTCCGTGGGTGCCAGCTTTGATGATTTTAAATAACCATAAATCCTCAAGATGAAAAGTTTTTAAAAATAAATTTTCGAAAAAGCTGCGGCACACACTTTACAGTAAATTGCGACAAAATGGTCAAAGATAGACAAAGACAACCTGCGTATGAAATTTTCAGCGTTAAAGGTAGATTTCAAGAGTCTAAGTTTTAACTTTTAGCTCTAGATGTAAGGAGTTTTCCGTATGGGGGCGTCAAACTTGGGTATCTTTTCAAAATGCAATTTCTGTCACTGTGCACTAATTTTGCGTGTAACTTACCTAACATAACTGCTGACGACTTTTCTTGGGGTACCAACGTCGATGACCTTAAAGGAAAGACCTTAAAATCCAAAAAACCCTGGCTTTTAGTGCTTTTCGTGATTTCAGGCTACGACGCCCACTTCAACAGTAAATTGCGGCGAAATTACCGGCGGTAGACCAGAACAACCTGCGTATGAAATTTTCAGCACGTATACATATTTAACCATCTGAGTTTTGACCTTCTAGATTCAAGCAGTCTTCTGCACAGAGACGTCAAAATATGGTACCGTTCTAAAATGCATTATTATTTTATTGTACGTTGTACACTGATTCCTCAGGTGGACTTTCAATGAATTTTTCTCAATTTCAGGCTGCGATGCATTATTTTTAAAAGTGATTTGCACCGAAATTGCTTTTGACAGATGCTGTCGCGCGTCTCATGAGTTTTGCTCATATTTTTTGTTTTTAGTTCGGTAGCATAAAGTTGTAAGATACCGATTATCGATTTATGAATTCGATGCCATTGTTACCGTACGGCTTATTTATGATATTATAAAAATTATTTTAAAATGTCAGATCTGAGTTCAAACAGAAATGAACCCGTCCACAACTTCCATAGGTTACAGCGAATGAGATATAAGCCTATCCAAATGAGATATGCCTATTATTGCATGTAACGCGACTATGGCAGCGCTCTTAAAATGCGTTCCTTTGCCCTGAGACTGTGACACGCCCTATATTCTCAGATAACAAACTGCAGCGGGATCGCAGCGATCACAGATACAGTATGCACGACGTTATCAGAACTCATCAGTACGAGAATCCCAGGAACCAAGCTCCGTATGCCAGTGTCATGATATCATAGTGTCATTAAGAGACAGAGTGCTCTGTTTCACATTTTACTGGAGAGATGGACAGTTTGGACATGCCCGCCCGCCCGCTGTCTTACCGGTATGTACAGCATTTGCTGGCAGCCCGCCACTCGCACACGGAACAGCTAGAAG
>Ga0209367_1003209_pt1 | contig 22123 bp, 14 predicted proteins | sample WorMetLIZISLAND2_FD_187412 | JGI IMG/M metagenome (GOLD analysis project Ga0209367, IMG submission 187412) | Marine gutless worms symbiont microbial communities from Max Planck institute for Marine Microbiology, Germany - Olavius geniculatus... ... | reverse complement strand
TTGTATGTCTGTCTGTCTGTCTGTTCATTTGTGATTGGTGAATAAATAAAGATTTAAAAATGTAATAAACTTCAATAAAGTAACTAGGGGCCTATCAATATTGCCGACATTGTAGGTGGAGAGTGGACTACATGGAGAGGGTGACTGGAATGAAGCCCACAATGTAGTGCCTGTGTCACAATAGCCTACCGTGATGCCTGTCGCAGTTTAATGGAATATCCGAACTTTTGCTGCACAGAATTTAGTAACTGAATGAAATAAAATAATAAATTTACGCATGCGCGTTAATTTTTTTAACGGGCGTTAATTTATTAACGCATTAACGCGTTAATTAATGCGTCAACTTCGACAGCTCTAGTAGAGATGCATTTACATTGTGGTGGAATATGTAATAATCACGTTATTGCAATTGTCCGCAGAGTGAGCCAGTGAAAAAGTTTTGAAAATCGGTCAATAACTGGCGAAGATATGGACAAAAGTAAAGTGCCACGTTTTTATGGCCCACCATGTAGTACTACCTTCAATAGCAAGCGGCTGTGGGTGGCAGCATAGCGTACAGGTTAACTAACAAAGTTGCTCTGTTTTTGGCCCGAGATCAGCACCACCCTATGAGCTTTGTAGTTCGGGAAGGAAATCACTACACCCAAACTAGCCAAGATTTGCCGGTAACGGCAAAAAGTATTTGTCAGGAAAGTCATCATAAGTTCTATAATAGCACATATTTCTCACCTCGAATAGCTGCGGTATCGACTGGCTGGCCAGATACGCCTTTGCTTCTTCGACTGACATTTTTCAATGCGTTACAACAAACGCTTTGCACAACTGTCGCATCCTTTACCTTCTACAACTCCAAAACAAATTGTTATTGTTAGTACGTTACTATGGCAATTTCAGCCACGCCCACCTAGCCCACCTTGAGCGCGCACCTGTTGCTTGGCGAAAATAAGTAACGTCGGTCACTGATCAAGTTCCGCTGAGAACGTAGAAGCATGATTAAAAAATAACCCTGCTTGAGAGTAGTAAGTTTAATCCAAAGTCAGACACCTGTCCCACGAAAATTGATCTCACCCAGTGTAAAAACTTACTTGATGCGTGTTCTGCACGCTATCACATTGTGCATGATCGGGGACTTGGTTGTTCTTCTAGAACCAATGCACTGTTCTAGACCTGTAAGCGAGAGGAGAAGGAGAAACGGGACGAGCGAGAGCGAGCGAAATTTTTCCCGTGAGCGAGCGACAATACATAGGCTACAAGCGAGTCGAAGAGAGCGAAATTTAAAACGGCACATGATTATTCACTCGCGACAGTAGGCCTATGTAATGCTTCACGCATCTTAGCTGTCGTCGAGGCGTCTGTCCTACTGTGTGTGTCTGTCACTTTGCCTGTCTGTCCATCGCACTCTGCGACTGTCTCAAAACGGTGCAAGCTAGGATCACCATATCTTCACTGTCGGCTGCCACAAATTTGACTATAGTTTTAGGATCTCAAAAACGGTGCGAGATAGACCAAGGTTACTATATTAATCCGTTATAGGAAGTCTCATAAGTTCCTTCGATCGACACCAAAATCAGCGACCTTAAACAACCTTGAAACCCAGAATAAGGGGTTTATTAGTGATTTTTGCGTTTTAGGCTGCGGAGAACATTTAACGAGTGAATTGCGCCGAAATGGCTGGAAAAAACAAAGACAACATGCATCTAAAATTGTCAGCATTAAACGTAAATTTCAGCAGTTGAAGTTTCGAATTCTCGATCCCCGATGTTTAAGGAGACCTCAGTCGTTTTACCTTGGGTATCACACACTTAAATTTAAAGGAAGCCAAGTATGGAATTAACTTCCATGTGATTTAATAAACTTAATAATTTCCTTCATCATTTAGGAAATTATAAAGGGACTACTCAATATATACAGGGTGCGACAAAAAGTTGTACATTGCAGAACTTTAAGTATTGACTTGAAATTTTCTGAGATTTAGGCCTACCTACGAGCAAGCGAGAAAACGGCTGGTGAGTCGCTTGCGGGTCTACTATGTTCTAAACGTTCTAAGCCCTGTCTGCGAGCTTTTGTCGTAAAATAAGCCTTCTTACTGAAATGCAAAAGGCATATTTACAGTTAACGATCGGCCGCTGGTGTAGCCATAGGGGAGTATTGGGGGCACGTGCCCCCTAGCAGCGTACTCAGTTACGCAGAATAGTGCCAAAATGCACCAAAACACGTCATTTTCACGGCAAAAATCCAAACATTTTCTGGCGAGGCGGCACAGCCCCCTCCCCAGACCTTTTCACCACGGCGAGGGGACACGTCCCTCCTTATGCCTCAACCCCTAAGTGCTCTCACTACAACTAGATCCTGGCTACGCCACTGCGATATGGCGCATATTTTTATGAAGAAATAATCGAAATAATCATATTTAAAATGTAGATAATTTTTACGCGCGATAGCAGAATACTTCGCCCGTTTTAGAGATGGCCTGGGCGTCTGTCCTTCCATCTGTCTGTCCGTCACAACCTTAAGCCCTATTAAAACGGTGCAAGCTAAAATCACGAAATTTTCACTGTGGCAGCCCCAAGAACTCTAGTTTATCGTGACGAAATTTCGTGCCCCTAAGTGAGGGGGCTCCTCTCAAACGAGGGCGTCAAAGAGGAGTACCCACTAAAAAGACGAAATTTTTGTCAGTATTGGCTCGTAGTATGAAAACTGTTGCAGATAAGTACAGACATGTTGCTTATTATGTCAAGCACTGGTCACGGGCTTTTTAGTTTTATCAACATCCATGATCTTGAACGACCATGAACCCCCAAAATTAGGGGTGTTTCGTAAATTTTTCGTGATTTCGGACTGCGACACACATTTTAAGAGCGAATTGCGCCGAAATGGCTCGAAATAGACCCAGACAGCCTGCGTACGAAACTTTCAGCATTAAGCGTAGATTTTAGCAGTCTAAGTCCCAGCCCCCAAAGTTCAAGGAGGCCTGCGCACGGGGGCGTCAAAGAAATGAACTCCCTAAAAGTGGTTATTCAACTGCTATTAGCTCGCGTAGCGTGAAAACGGTTGCAGATAGGTACATACATGCTGCTTATCATAACAAGCACTGGCGACGGGCTTTCTAAATTTATTAACATCGACGACCTTGAACCCCTAAAATGAGGTTTTTAGTGAATTTTCCACAATTTTTGGCTGCAGCGCACATTTTAAAAGTGAATTGCGACGAAATGGCTGGAGACAGACCAAGACAACATGCGTATGAAATATTTTGCATTAAACGCAGATTTTAGGAATTCAAGTCTCGACCCTCCAGGTTCAACAAGACCTATGCAAACGGGCATCACAGAGGGGTACCTCCTTAAAAAGTGGTTATTTTACTGCTATTAGCTCGACTAGCCTAAAAACAGTTGCCGATATGCACAGACAAGCTGCTTATCATAACAAGCACTAGTGACCATATTTTAAATGGAGTGAACATCGATGACCTTGAATGATCTTGAACTTCGAACGATAGGGGATTTTAGTGTTTTTTTCCAATTTTCGGCTGTGGCGCACATTTCAAGAGTGAATTGCGCCGAAATGGCTGAAGATAAACCTTGACAACCTGCGTAAGTCTATGAAACTTTTAGCAAAGAACGTCCATTTTTAACAATCTAAATTTCGACCTCTTAAATTCAAGGCATTTTCCGCATGGAGGCGTCAAATTTGTGTACTCCTTCAAAACGCAATATTATTTCATTGCATGCTGTACACAATTGCCCAGGTGGCAGGACCGCTGCTATAGCGCGTCACGTGAGCTTTGCTCAAATTACTTGTCTAAGTTACTGATCCCCACGTGTTAAGTGAAAGGATATTAAACAATGTGCATGAATAAGCAAGGAGATCCAAGCACAAACAGTTGTCATACAATTTAGCACAGTTTCTAACTGGCAGTCTGCCACTCAGACTAGGCTTTATCACATTCACTGGTTCAGTGTTCATCAAAGCCTGGTGACTGAACCTATCATGATACACTTAAACTGATGAAATTTTTTTTATCCCTGTTTATTATGATTTTAAACACGTTTAAACAAATAAACGACCTCTCCTACTCCTTATATTTCTATGAAACACCTGGAGACTCTAGGCAACAGCCAGACTGCTCATACACGAATTCAGCATTTAATTGGTGACATAAACGTCCCCAAGTAACAAGCTGTTGAGTGTTGATAAAAATTAACTAACACTTGAGACAGAAAAAAGCAAGTTGAACAACAAAAATGCATATTAATTTTATTAAACTGCAATGATAATACATCAGAAACTGGCCAGGATTATATTCAAAAACAGCAGGCACTGGGGGGGGGCGTTGAGTGCGTGAGCAGAGGTTTAACGTCCCGCTCAACACATAATAGGTCATTTCGAGGCAGTGCACACATAAACACACAATAATGGAACATAAAATTTAATATTTACAAAAAAAAACCTGATACGAAACACAAAACACCAAAAAATCAACCCAATTCTAAAAATGTAAGAACTGTCCATTATGCATACGTAAATCTTATCATCCAAGCACTAATTAATCTCAAAATGCTGTCTATTAAAGGACGGGAGGGGACGAGTGGGGAGAGAGGGCGGGTGCATGAGGGCCAAGTCAATATGCCAGAACCACTAGCACTCTAAGCAATTTATTGACTGATGTCGTTAAGTACTACAGATTTCTGTTGAGTGTTGAGGACTATGGTGATCGACATGGACAATAACATTGTTTCCACTGGTCACAATAATACATGCTGCTATTACGTTAATCAAACTCGTAAGCTCTTAACCAAGCCAAACAGATCAAGCAAGTTTTTGTAACAGATTAAGCTCTGTCAGTTTAAACCGCACAGTATTATTATACAGTCAGGCTGCACACAATAAAATGAATCAACGATAAACCAGCAAAGTATAAAATTGAAAACATTAAACACACGCAGACACAATGACACGACGGAAGCACTGGCAGTTTCCAAGTCCATCAGTTTTTGACACCAAGTAGTACAGCTCTGCGTTAACTTGGGTGTTCCGTTCACCTATGGTAGTCAAAATCACAGCGCCAACAGAGATGGCATGCATGTACAACATGGCTTTCACCAAGGCCTAAAATAATTTCTGTGCTTTCGGCTGCCGTCTGTCCCAAAAAAAACTAGATGGTGGTTACGACTCCGTCAACCATTATGCCTCCGCCAACAGGTGACAACTACCAGGCCAAAAAGTGCATTTTTAGGCATACTTGACCCCACCGTGACCTTGACCCTTGACCCAAAATTTGATGCAACCATCCTTGCCCTGAAGTCTGGTAGTGGCGAAAGTTTGGTCGAATTCCGTCTATAAATACCAGAGACATCTTGCTAACAATGTTTGTTCGGGACTCGAGTGCACACACATGCATGAACGCACACAATAACACTCCGGAAACATAATGTCTCCGGCCACTGCATCTCTAAAATCTCTGTTGGACGCTCAAAAACGTCATGTAGTAGTTTTTGGTTTGTTTACAAAGTTTTACTAGAAAAAACTGTTTACATCTAGTCTGTAATGCTGCAGTATATTAACTTTAGTTCTTATATTTACCATTAAGTGTTGTTGTGTAATATTACATAAAATGTGATCATGTACAAAAAGGAAAAAAGTCCCCCATTGCTATTTTTGCCGACTGCAACCAGAAGCACAGACATTCTGTTTTAAATCTTTGTGTCAGTCAATCATAGCTGCACAGAGCCAAGGACTAGGTGCAATGCTGAAAGCTTTTGTCAATAACATTTGTGCCAACTCAACCATACACTGAATACACACGGTAAGCAACATACAACATGTGACAGAAGTTTGCACCCTCTTTTCAACAAATATGATATGCAAATCTTTCATCAAAATATTCTATTTATTGTACTGCAGCAACTCTGTGAATTTCATCACTTTACACACCGCAAATAGCCAAATTTCATTGCCATGGCAACGAAGATAATGGGGTCACAACCTTGACCTATTGGGATCACGCAACATCATCGGTCACGTGACCATTCGACTCCCGGTGGTCGACTTCCTATCAATGGTCCATGGTGACCATGCGTCTACCAAGCGCGCTGTTATGGAGATATGGCGCCTCAAAGATAATGGGGTCACGAGTTTGACCTTTTGGGGTCACGTGACGTCATCGGTCACGTGACCATTTGACTCCCGGGGGTCGACTTCCTATCAATGGTCCATAGTGACCATGTGTCTATCTAACACCGTTATGGAGATATGGCCATTTGAAGTTCTTCCAGGAAAGCTCTTCCAGGAACAGAGGTCGGTCGGTCCTCAATACTACACTGATCTTATATACTCCTCTTCGCTACGTTAGGAACGTAGTGCGTGAGGAGTAAAAAAAACGAAACACACCAGCACATTGTGCCGTGTACAGATATTTCTGTGAAGTTTTTGTTGACAGAAACTTTAACTTTTTAATAGTATGGATCGTGGCGTTTTTCGGCACTGTGTCATTTGCATCGATTGTGCGCTAGCATATGCAGGTTTTTGTATACAGGGACACGTGGTCTTTGTCCCAAAAACTAAAAACTGCATTCTCCGTCTCGAACTCACAAGATGAGGGACTTGGTTACACATCACAGACAATACTGTGTAATCCAAACAAAAAAATACTTCACTATGTTAAATCATGATAAGAACACAATCTGGTACAAAAGTACAAAAATAATACTATAAGGAAATGTAGCACAACATGGTTACATGAGCAATAGCAAATAACAAATCGCATCGACAGCAAAATATCACATTAGTATCAAATTAGCATCACATTAGTTTAAAATAGCAGTAGAAATATTATAAATATTGACAAAACATGAGTTTTGCAATCTATTTAATATTCTGTGTTTGTTAAAAGTGGTTTCTACTTTGATAGTCATTATATCATGAAACAAAATTCATATCAAACCTCATACTTAACAAAAACAACAGTTCGGTGTTCCACTAAAACACTGTTTCACCTTATCTAACTCAAGTGCTACTCTACACTGAAACAGACATGTAATGTATTATACACCATGTCCGGAAAAAACATCCTGAACATTATCAATTGTCACTTGAAGAAGGGATATCCAATTATAATAATTTTTGGTACGAATATTTCTGGCACAGCTGGCCATCAAATGACCGTTCAATATTCCACCTCACACAATGTCTGTTTCTGCACTATCTGGGAATAACCGAAAAACAAAATATGAGTTGAAATGAACAGAAATACGTCAAAAAGCATCCTCAACATTAATGATTGTGACTTGAAAAAGAATCGACCGATTTTAATAATTTTTGGTGCAAACATTTTTGACACTACTTTCTACCAAATGACCACTCTAGTTCTCACATCACCAAATGTCTGTTTTTGCACTACTGGGAAAACCCGAACAGGTGGAATTGGATAAAAATGCATTATTTTGTTGGTTTTGTTTCTCCAGGTAGTGCAGAAGCAGACAGTTGATGCGGTGGAAAATTGGACAGCTATTTCATCACCAGTTGTGTCGGAAATACGGGTGTCAAAAATTATTAAAATCTGATAATCCTTCATCAAGTTACAATCGAAAATGTCCAGGATGTTTTTTTTCCGGACACGGTGTATAACTTAAAGTTAACACTGCACTACATTTACATTAAAGTACAAAATTCCTGAAGTTGTGCAATGTAAAATTTAAAAAATACGTAACAAAGTCTATACCCGTTCTTCAACAAATGCGAAACTGTCATTTTGGACATCCATAAAAATCCAAAAATATCAGCCGCAAGACAACCATCTACTTAAAAATAGCTGCTACTAGCACCGGTACTTTTTCTGGCGAAAATAAAATCAGCCATGAACTGCATTGTATCACATGTCCATAAGTAGTATCATCTCACAACAAAATAGATTCACATATATCAAACTGGTTACTGCACGGTAGATGCGAGACTAAAATGCAAAAGATTGGTCTCTTTACATTCCACCACCCAATTAACATCACCAGTACTTACGTAAATGATACAATAAATAAAAAATAACTAGCTGCACCTTTTTTCATGCTCTATACAGTGTGTATTTGTAAGCACTTCTATTAGCACTCGTTACAGTATTCACTGGTACTTCATTACACACGATGTAAGTTGAATAAATGCAACACGTCAGACTCAACTAACAATATACACTAACAGACAACACATCCAGATACTAATCAATCTCAGCATAGGGAATCTACGTTGATCGGACACAACATGCTAACATATGGACCATGTCACCACCATTACCATTATGGTAGACACATAGCAGCTCTTAATCTGCAAGGTAAAGCCAAGAAGTGTCATAGCATCACGATTCACGAAGCATCGATTATGACCAATCTGCCAAAGCTGTCAACTGCAGCGACATCTGCTGGCTGATAGGTGTACCACTGTTCACCATCAGAGCTCAGAAACTCCATGCTGTCAAGGAAAGTTTTACCACTGAATCCACCAATGGCAAACAGACGCTCATGTGTAACGGCAAGACCCATGTTGGCGCGAGGCGTGCCAAGGCTGGGACCGACGAACCACAAGCCAGTCACGAAATCGAATATCTCTACCGACGTGAGAGATGTCTGCCCATCACTGCCTCCAACAACATACAGCTTATCTGCAACAGAAACACTCAATTATATTCAACATTGTAAGGTGGAGTTATTTTATTTAGAAGTCCCACTGTTAAAACACATCAGCTTCACAATTTCATGCAACAAGTAATGTGATAATGATATAATGCATTGTAATACAACAACAATTTTACACGAGAAACTGGCATGAAAGCTAAAACATAAACTGAAAGAACTACACAACTACATAAAACAGAGCTAAAATAAGAGAAATTGATCAGGAAGCACCATTAGTGATAACAAATGTGACAACAAACTTCACAAAAACAAATGTCAGTTACATTAAACATCCTTCATTTTATTCACTTACTATTGCGATATATTAAAAATTACAACTTCTACAACACCCTCACATCACTGACAATGCAAAGTGCAGAAGCAGCTTCAGCTGTTGAATGAAAACACAACAAGACTGACCTCTGAACAGAGCGATGCCGGCACCACGCCGGGCCACAGCCAGTGAAGGAGCAAACAGGCTCCACTTATCCGCAGCTGGATTGTAGATTTCCACGGAGTTAGTACAGTTCCAGGCACCACATCCGCCGGCTGCAATGATACGCCCATCTTCCAGCTCACACACAGCGGCCTGGGAACGACCGACGTTGAGCGCGGCGATCGGACGCCATGTCACAGTGTCAGCGTTGTAGCACTCACCCAGTGACAGGTCTCGACAGCCGCTCCGACCCCCGATCACATACAGACCGCCTCCAGACGCAACCACACCTATCAACAAACGTCGTAAAATCACTGCCAGCTGCGTGGATAAATTTAGGATTACAGCAATGTTTGCTAGCAATATAAATGCTTCAAAATTTTGTTTAGACGAAATGCAATCAACTAACGTTTGATCAACCACAACACATTTATATAGTGCCACATGTTGTGGCAATTGTCAGAAAAGATTTTTAGGCTGCATGCCCTTATTTCACCATAACAGGTGTCATAGCACTAAGAGTAAGAATTATAAAAGCACTCAACAGAACAGAAAAATATATAGAAACTAGAAATATGGGACAGAGCCCAATGTAATGCCGCCCGGCGCCGTAAGTCTGATTGGGGGACAGTTGAGGGGTTGAAATTTAGTTCGCAGCAAAGTCACGTGGCCCGAACGCAACTGCATTGTCATATACATGTATAGCAAGCGCAATGTCAAACTCGGGTGGTTTGCAATGAGACAACAGAACTTTGTTGTTTGTGAACACAAGTTCACTAATTTTTCTGCGTTCGACGTGGAATTGATCGTAGTTTTAAACGCCGTTTTCCTTTTATCGATATCTATATCTATTCTAGAGATATATGCGATCAGTCTAAAGTTGTCAGAAAATGCGCGAACTGTCGATGTTGGGTAGGTCAAAATGAGCAAACACAACTTTGCGGTTAACAGACCAAAGTTCATCAATTTTTTTGTTCAACGCAGAAGAAATGGTAGTTGATAACGCCGTTGACCGCTTGTCGACATTTTAATCTGTTTTAGAGATATTTGCAGTAAAAATCAAAAGTTGTCCTAAATTGCGCCGAATTTTGGACGTTTTTTGCTTTTCCAATTTTTAAGGGGGAGGTGCCCCCTCAAATGTTGTATATAAGTGATAACATCCACCGTATGGCACATCATGTGGCAAAGTTTCATAAGATTAATCCTCTTGGTCATAAAGTTATAGGCACTAATATGCTAAATTATAAGCCAATTATTAACCGTCAATTAAAAAAATTGTTGGGAAACCCTCATCCCCTGTGGGGTATGGGCTAGCAAGATGGCCATTCTGTGGCACGTGTAAAAATTTTGGGGCGCAGCATCCCTTAGAGGCCGAAATATGGTCTTCCGAAAAAGTTGATTTTGTGAGTATAATTGTACTTCTAAATCTCAGTAATTAGCAGACCAAAGTTCACCGAGCTTTTTTGTTGAACGTGGGAGGGAACGCTGTAGTGCACTACGTTTTCAGATTTTACATATCTCTATCCAGAGACATTCGCGCTCAAAGTGGGAAGGGGTCCGAAACCGAGCCAAAATCAACGTGCTTTTCGCCCCCTTGCAGATCTTGCAATGAAAAAAATGTAGCAAAACAAAAACAACCTAGAAATATAGAGCAGAGCCCAACGTGAGGCCGCCCACACCGTAAGTCCGATTAGGGGAAAAGTTTGGGGAGTGAAATACAAAATCAAAAGCAAAATAGCAAAATCACGTGGCCCGAACTCAAATACATTAGCATACGTAAATGTGCATCGTCGAGTTGAGTAGATCTACATCTGCGCCTATAACTTTTTTGACAGTGGACCAAGTTCACCAATTTTTTGTCAAACGCGGGAGTGATGGCGGTCAATCAAGTTTCTTTCCAATTGTTGACCTCTTGATCCGTTCCGGAGATATTACCAACCAAACTTGAAAGTTGTCCAAAACTACGCGGTCAAAATTAAAAGTTGTCATAAATCGCACCAAATTTTAGACGTTTTTTGCCTTCCCAAATTATAAGGGGGTGGTGCCCCCCAAATGTATATAAGTGATAATGATCCCCTTATGGCCTGTCACGTGGCAAAGTTTCATGGGGTTACTCCCCATAACCCCAAAGTTGTAGGTGCTAATACGGTGAATTACAAGCCAATTTTTGACCTCCCTTTGAAAAAAATTGTTGGGGGAGCCCCCATCTCCGGTGGGATATACGCTAGCAAGACTTAGCCATTCTGTAGCATGTGTAAAAATTTTGGGGCGCAGCACCCCCTAGGGGCCGAAATATAATATTCAGAAAAATTCGATTTTCGGTGTATAACTGCACTTCTAAATCTCCATAATTAGTGGACCGAAGTTCACCAAACTTTTTTCGTTGAACGTGGGAGGGAACGCTGTAGTGCATCAGGTTTTCAGATTTTAAATATCTCTATCCATTTTGGAGATATTCGCACTAAAAGTGGAAAGTAAAATCACGCCAAATTTAGCATATTTTTTCCTCAAATTTTTTTTGGGAGCAGACTCCCAAATTTTTAACCGGCGACCAGATGTGTGGCAAAATTTTGCAAAGATCGGCCCACGGACCTCGAAGATCTCGCGATGAAAAAAAGCGAAACTGTTGTAAAACATAAGGCCTTCCGGACTACTGTTCTGGGTGGCCTAATTAACTGAGTAAAGAAGCTAATGGTGCCTGTAATTTAACATAAATTTAAAGTGGAATGTAGCAAGGCAAATACTACAGAATTTGCAGAATTATTACACTACAAGATACTGCTACAATTGCTGTTATCTGTTAACTGTGACATCGCAAAATGCACACAGTCTGTATTTTTGGGCCAACCGCTTAACTGTACGCTTAAGGTCGGCCCTTTGTTATGATTGTCATCATCTGTCTATCTGTCACAGATGTATTGTGGCTAAACGGTGTGAAATAGAGCCCAAGTCGCTATTGATCACTAATAGGAAGTCGCATATTGGCTTTCAATGTGAATCATTGACCCTTGGATGACCTTGAAGGCCGTTATGCACGTTTTCCAAGGGAAAACTGGCCATATCTCGGAAATGGTCAAAGATACGGCCTAGTTTACTATTAATCACTAATAGTAAGTGGCATATGCCCTTTCAGATGACATAAAAATCATCGACCTTGGATGACCTTCAAGGTCAGTGACAACCAGTAGGGTTGGCCCCACCCTAGCGATGGCTGGGCTTTTTGTTAAATATGTAGCATGTTGTAAACTATTTCTATATCAATGTGCTACAGACAGAAAACAGAAATACCAAAAATAAACCTGCATATGAGCGTGGAATGGTCATATCAGGCAATAACATCCATGAGTCAGTATTAGGATCATAACATTCAGCTGAGCAGAGATCCATCTGGCCATTAGATCCACCACAAGCATACAAACGTCCGTGCATCTCAGCTACAGCAAAACGTCCTCTGGCAAACAGCATCGGCTTCAGCGGACACCAAGTGTTGGTCGTCAGATCAAATGACTCGACGGAATTCAAACACTCCCCACGGTCATAGCCTCCTACAGTAAAACAAACTCCACACTCAATATCGCTAGAAATTTTTTTTCTCATATATCACATAATGGCAGTAGCCTGACATAAAACTAGAAAATTATGTCAACCCAGTAGTGCTTGTAGGTGACCATTTGCAGCATGGCAGTAAAAAAGTAAAATACATGAAAATATTTATAATACACTAAGCTTTATTTCATAAAGCAGTGCACAAGAACAAGTAACAAGAGTAACAAGAAATCTGAGCTAATGCTCATGAGACACGCGAGAGCCCATAGCAGTTCCTGTTCGCAGGTAACTGTGGTCTATGTCCATCCATATTGTCCCAATTCACTATTCTGCAGCCAAAAATCACAAAAATTCACTAAAACCCCCTATTTTGTGGTTAAAGGTCATTCAAGATCACTGATGTTAATAGTACTAAAAAGCACGTTACCAATGCATGTTATGATAATGAGCACATCTGTGCCTATCTGCAAACGTGTTCACGCTAGACAAGCGAATAGTGCAAAAACCACCACTTTTTAATGGGTTACCCAAATTTGACAAGCGTGCACTGGTCGTTGAACGTAGAAGATTGAGACCGCTAAAATCTACAATCAATGCTGAAAATTTCATATGCAGGTTGTCTTGGTCTATCTCCTGCCATTTCGGTTCAATTCAGTCTTGAAATGTGCGTCACAGTCCGAAATCGCAAAAAAATTCATTAAAACCCATTATTTTGAGGGTTCAAGGTTATTCAAGGTCATCGACCTTCACATTCCTACGAAGCTCATCACCAGTGCTTGTTATGATAAGCAGCATGTCTGTGCCTATCTGCAATCATTTTCATGGCAGATGAGCCAATAGCAGCAAAATGACATCTTTTTGGGGCGGGTGCCCCTTTTTCACCTCCTCGTTCGTGGTGACCCCCTAAACCCAACAGCGTGAAATTTTGTCACAAAACACTAAAGACTCTAAGATATCATTTGGTGAAAACCAGAAGTCTCTATCTCACTTGGGCTCCAATCGGTACCAGGATGTGACAGACAGACACAAGACAGAATAACCATAGCTAATATGCGGTATAGCTAGCTACGATAGCTCTCACATGTAAAAATAAACTGCAATCAACTTCACGAAGTCATCAACAGGAAAGACCCAAGATTTATTCAAATGAATGTGAAACAAAATAAAAACACATGCACATAACTGGCAATCTCTCATAGTACTAAACTATAAAATACAACAAAAACTTTATTGAGCATCAAAGCAGAACGTCATGTTCACAGTCAAAAGTCAGACCAGCTATCCAAACACGAACATTAAATGGCTCTCCAAACAGAGTGCTTTAACAGCATCTTCTGAGCCTTTCAGTAAATTCTTGCTCCAAAATGACCAAAATGACAACGAAAAAGCACTGTTCACTCAACAAATCATCAAATTACTAGTCAACAGTTTCAAGGCACTAACGACATTTTAAACTTAAAAGTGCTTTCAATTACTGGAAGAAATATAGGCAATGACAAATAGACTGCAGAATCTATATGATATCGGAAACATGATGGGCAACATACCGACAGTGACAAGACGTCCGTTGAGAACGGCGGCACCAAGGCCACTGCGTGGTGAACTCATATTTGCTAGTGCTGTCAGAGTACATCGCGTCTCACTATGACCAGCATCCAAGCAGTCTTCATTCGGATGATAATTTTCCACCTCCACAGCTGCCACATCATCACCCCCTGCCAAGCCATTTGACTCAGTGCTTCCGTTGTTGAACAGCAGAGGTCGGAATTTCACCGAAATGCGTACCAGACTGTCGTTCAGGATCGCAATGCACATGAATGTGTTAACTGAAACGAAAACAAAACCCAGCCATCCAGCAGTACATGAACCCCCATTACTATATCAACCACACCAAATACAACACAATTATAGTACAGACTACTGTTTTACTTACGTTCCACATACTGATTTAAATGCCAACAGCACAGTTGTTTTTATTTTAATAAATTAATACAATGGTCCACATGCAGAACCTAAGGCTGCCAAACACCGATAGTACATGCAAGAAACACCGGACACCTCATTTCACCGACCAACAGCGGCATCTCTCCCTCAGTTCCAGGAAGCAGCTTCACCCCAAGTCGCACCAACCCTCCGTTTAGCCCAATCTTCTCACCATTCCTTCTCCCTCGTCTTAAAATTACCTGACCAAAGTTAGCAAAAGTGGCAGGTGGACCTGCAGTCAAAACTTCAAAACTCAACTCAGTGTCAGGTCACCATTAAGTGGCTACTGTTTGAATGACTGTCTGAAAACCATCAAACAATATATAACCAAGCAGCCAGCCAGGTTAACTCAGCCTTGCATCAATCGGGGGGGGGGAATGAGTATCAGTCTGCCTGGCTGGTGCATTCATCTGTGTTGTCCTATGTGGCAGTTGACACTTCATTCCTCGAGTATCCCATGAAGCACTAAACCCACCTTTAACCTCTTTCAACATAAAGTAACCTAAAATTCACAAACATACATAATCTCTCTCTCAGTTCAAGACAATACCTCCAACTGTAAGTGTAGCAACCACACTCGCTTCTCTTCCTGAAGCGGAGACAAGACTCTCAGATGATGAAGAATGTCCATTCAGATGGGAAGAGTCAGTCTGTTGTATTCCATTCATTTTCTCCTTTAGTACCTTTAATGGCACCATCTATGCATTACAGCATGTGTTCTATATTAATATACACAATAACTTAAAAGTGAATACCTAAAGCTCACACAAACAAGAAAAGCCCAGGTAACGCAAAGAGAAACGCGCAACAGCGATGCATGTTTGAAAGCCCAGTAAAGCAAAATCTAAGCTCACCACACCCATCCTAGCAACCATGTTTTTTACAGTCGCCAGAGGGCGCCAGACGACCAGCAGCTAATTATCTATAGTGTTTTACTCGTACTCACCAGACGGTGTGACCTGTCTCGCTCAGCCAACACAGTATCGGCTGGAAATCGCAAATTTTCCCTCCCCCTCTGTCATTTAACGCCCTCGCCCGGGGTGACCTCTTTCGAATTAATGAAAAGTCTTTCACGCAGCCAATGGTAAAGATTTGGTAATCCTAACTCGCACCGTTTTTGACTCATCCATCCGCATGACAGACAGACGAACAGAATTGTGATGGCTAAGATGCGCTACAGCAGTAGTTGCTGTTGCGCGTAAAAACATCAATTCCGGTTAGAGTTAACAATGAATCAGCATTCGTAAAGACTGACCATTACTGTTATCAAACAATCTCTACATGTCAGCAAGTACTACACATTAGCACACAGAGACCACTTTCTGCTACAAGCAAACTAACTGCATGTGAACAGAAGATGTCAATGAGAAATAAATAATGTGTTTTCATGTGAGATAAACAAGCTGGAATACGTGCAAAATAATAACAAATAAAAAAGTGACACAACTTGTTATGTCAAGATGATTCATTAATTACTGTAAGATGATTCAACAAATGTTTTAGCTGCCTTTTACTGTGGCAATAAATGACTTATCAGTATCACTCATCTAATTAACCAAAGACATTACAATCTTTAGTGAAAAAATAAGCTAGAAAAATCACCTACTTCTGTAAATCCATGAAGTAAATTATTTCTAAAAATTTTAATAAGGTGAAACAAGAAGTCTTCATCATATACTGACATCCAGAAAAAAACAGCAATCATTACAAAGAAGACCACACTGATTAACAAAAAGTCACTAAATCAGTAAATAAAAATGTTAATTTAATAAATTCATGTTACTTATTAGTTGCCATTTCATCGTAAAAGTATCAGTTTATTCAAAGCTCCACTGTCAGGGACATGGCTTAGTATCAACAATGATACCATTTTCTGTCTGGCAAGTTTTCTGTAGTCCTGAATAATGTTGCTTTGGTTCAACTCTCCATCATCTAAGTCCTCAAGACAGTCATGCAGGCTGTTGTCGGCCGTCAGCTGAAGAACGTGCGGCTGAAATGGTTCACACAAAAAACACGTGAAAGAACCGTAATTATTTGGCCAGGCTTGGCAGTCTGTTCATTGTCTGAGTCTTATATTGTAGGCCAGCCTGATGATATTTTTACCTGGCCCATTTCACTCACATTACAGTAATCGAATTTTAGCTGACATTTCTTCAAAAACAAGAACTTCACAGGTGACCATTGGCTTATGAAACAAACTGATTATCATACAAAACGATGCAATGGCCATTTTTTCAAATTCATGCTTGCAACTTTGCATCTTGAACAAACTTGATATTCTAAAATCTTGACTTCAGTAATTTACAGGTAGATTTTGATCAATTATGCCAGCACAGTCTGGCAAAAATTTGGTTCTGTCTGTTTTGACTAAGTCAATTTCAATAGCCAACATGGGCTGTCTACCTCATTCACAAATCTGTTATTCAGTATCAGCTAACCCTCACACAACATGAACAGAGCGCATCTTAGCACACGGCATGGCAGTGCAGCAGTCAGAACAGTTTGATATCAAAGACGACTCAACCAGCTGGCTGGCTGGGAGTCAAGTCTCAACTAAGATCAAAGTTTATCGCTACATCATTCTGCCACCTGCCAAGCCAACTCAACTAAATGAATCAGTGGTTGCAGCAGCATGCATTGAATCTAGCAATACAGGGACTGCCGTACTGTTCAGTGAAAATACATCTTCACTGCAAAGACTTCGACGCAAAGGTGTAGCATTAAATCATAAACAACCGAGTTCAACGAACCACACTGGTTAAACAATCTGTTCCATTACTCTGTATGTGCATTGCCTGGAAAGGCCAACTCCGAAATGACCTATGCTCTGTCGGTTGGGATGCTAAACCCTACTCACTCACAAAAAATATGCTTAGCTAATAATTGTAAATGATAACTTAGCACTAGCCCTATACACTATGCAAGCAGATTACATTTTCGATGAGCTTGTCCATGGGTTCATCTGTCACAACGGTGTCCAGCCAGTCCACAACGAGCTTACCCAAAGACTTCTCGCCATCAGTGTTCAGATTCTGAGGCTCCACACCTTACATAGTAATAACAATCATTCACACCACAAACTTATGGATTCAACATATGCAACAACTACATGTGCAAACAAAATGGTTTCACATCCTTTATTCGAAACAGAGATCAAAAAGCAGACCAATGTTTTATCCAATCCCGCAGTTTGTGCAACAAAAAGCACGAAAAAAATGCTAATGCCATATGGCCAAGCTTTATCAGGCACTGACAATAAGTCGAATAAAAGCACTACTATGATTACATAACATATGCTTGGACGAGTCCACTTTTTTAGCATCTGGTGACTTTTCACATTATAAACTGAAAATTGGCAATATTAGCTTGGTAAATGCTCACACCATTTTCACACTTTCATTCTCTTGAGTTAGAATGGTAGATGAAAAAGACATGTACAACGATGACTGCTAGGGATGTTAATTTTCAAGAAGTTTATTTCTCAATACGTTAATTTATTTTCCTGGCACTTGATGAGTACTCGACGACCTTAGCGTGTGACGCCTGCCACTACTGCTTCTGCCGTGTGAACGTCGCAGGCAGCACATCACAGGCATGCACTTGATGCTGCCGACAGGAGGCAATTGGGGTGACGGGGAGACATACATGCAACGTGCAGAAGGGGAGGCATTAGGGGGGAAGGGGGGAGGGTTGCCAGCTGCATGGAGAGCAGGATTCCGACAGCGAGTGTGAGTGGCCAGTAAAGGTAAACAAGAAATTTGAGCAAAGCTCACGAGACGCGCAAAAGCCTATAGCATTTCCAGTTCAGTAGTTATAGTTTCGAAAATCGCATATCACTTGGACTTGGCCCATCGGGACCATAATGCACATCGGCCATAGGCGCTTGTGGCGTTGGCGACGGTGGCGCCTCCTTGTGAATGATATAGACTTGCGCAGCCTCATATCACGAAAAAAATCCATAAAACCCCCTATTTTGGCGTCCAAGGTCATCCAAGGTCATTGAATTCAGCGCCAATCGAAAAAAGCCAGTATACGATTTCCTACTAGTGATTAATAGTAACCTAGGCCTTATCTCGCACCGTTACTGAGATACAGCGAGTTATAGGCCAAAAATCGCAAATTCTGCCTACCCCCTCTCATTTAGCGCCCTCGTTTGGGGTGACCCCCTTCGAATTTATGAAAAAGCTTTACGGTTCCTGAAACTAGAGTCTTCCAGGCAGCCGATGGTGAAGATTTGGAGATCCTAGCTTGGATCATTTTTGCCTGATCCACCCGTGTGACAGACAGACAGACGGACGGACGGACGGACAGAATTGCGATGGCTAAGACACGCTGAAAGCATGACTGCTTTCGCGTGTAAAAAGTAAAGGTGTCAATTTGTTTAGCGCATCTCGCGTACACGCATCTAATGCACTTTTCGTCACTAACGAGAGCCGCCGGCCGCACGGCCACCGCGTGCAGCCTGCAGACACAGGCTAGCATGGCAGCCGGCTAGGCAGCCCCAGTCAGCTGTACTAAGGTCACCACCTTCCGTAACCCATATGAATGAGTTACTACTCATTTAACCGACCCCTTGTTGGTTGATTGATAGCGGACGCTTTACCCACAAAGTGGTCAAACGGCCATCCATCAGTCTAGTGCAAGATAAGGAAAGTTCGCCAGCCAAGACCGACGTTCTAACAACTATGCTACGCCACCAACAAGGCACTTACCAATGATCAAATGTCACTAAACAGAAACACATTCTATCATTCCTAATCATTTCCTACAGTAAACAATGTTTATTGCAAACTTACTGTGGGATTTCCTGCTGCTTAATTTAATGTGTTCATTTGAGCCATCAGTCACTGGTGACTAATTGATTATCAAACGCAAATGGTATATCTTTACTAGAGAGGTTGCACGTGCATGTACCACAGCATGCAATTTAGTAGGCATTAGGTATTGTCAGCGTAGACCTGTGGCGCAGATCAAGATATGGAGGCAAAGAAACTTGAGTAGCTATTGTGGGCTGGTGAAGGTACGTGGGTGCTCTCAGTGAGCAGTCTTCACAGCAAGCGTTGGCCCATTATCTGAGGTCAGATGAGGAACGTTGGCAGCTTTGAAAACGGGTAGGTGCTCAGTTCAACAGACACCCTGCGGACCGACTGTGCTTGTAATGACTGGCAGTGGGGGGCAGCCTGCTTCCTCTTGCCCAACTCAGTTAGCGTCAGTTGACTGTAGACCATGGTAAACATTTGATCGCAACTCACTGCTGAACAAAAGACTCTTTATTGGTAATTCCATTCAGACTCTCAGAATTCTCAACGGGCGAAAAATATAATTCTGGAGCTGGAGAATTTTTTTCGAGTCTCGAGCAAGTCGAGTCTCGTTAACATCCCTAATGGCTGCATAATAAAACCACTGCATCAAAGCTATACAGATGTATAAATTGCAAGATGCCAAGTGACTCATCAGTCTACATAATCACATGACCACTATAGTCATGTGACTTGTCTTCATACAGCAAATACTGTTAACCCACGAGTTATCTTACAGCTGTGAAGAAACGCATTTCGAGCTACCTCAACAGTTAACATCAGATGAGTTAACTGAGTAAATGACCAAAATAATGAGAAACAAGCCCTCAATCTTGAACTAACAGCAACAGGAAGCAATATTTACCGACGATGTCAACAATAATTAACGGAATCTGAAGAAATTCCTGACTTCGCTCGACAACAGCTTGCATACTTTCTTGAATGAATAAGTTTGTTCTGGATGAAAGCTCGTTATCACCACAGCTGGTAGCAAATGCTCGTGTGCCTGCAACAACTAGTCAACTTCTGCCACTGCTGCAGCTCCATTAAATCTAAATTACCGCTACGAGTAATTTCAATGTCTGTTCAACTGGTCTACAACATGTTACTGTTACAACAGGTCCCAGAGAGAAAATCTTAAAGAATTGCTGCAGCAAGTTTTCACACATGGTATGACCACAAGTTGCCAGACCATTATCATTATCATCTTCATGACAGAACCACAGAATTAGAACAATTTTGCTGCAGTGAGCCACGGAATTTTGAAAAATGGTCTGTGGAATTTGGCAAAATTTGCTGCAGAAAACTGTGAGCTCTAATTATCATCTTCATGAAAGAAACTAATTGATTAGTTAACTAACAAAAATAAGAAACGAACCCTCAGGCTACCAGCAACTGACTGACAGTAATGATGTGAGTGCAATGCATTTCAAGACCATGGTATGATATACAAGAGTCTAAAATATTATAAAAAAAAGAATACAACCAGAAAATAAGATTGCAAAAAACCAGTTCTTCAGGAAATCATGACTGTGCAATGTAAAATGAGTGTTGATAGAAGAAACATCCTAGAAGCCTTGAAACAACAGAAGAGCAAAACTATTTGCGCTCACTCAGACAGTTGTGAATGGTCAGGTTATCAGCGAGGAAATGAGCACAAGCTTCAGTTGCACGATGCATCTTGAGTGTTGATGCTGACATGTAGACAGATTTAACTTGATCCGCATCACATTCCAACCTGCACATTCACTTGCAACATGACTCTGAACTCTGCCCCAAATACACAACCAGTGAGTGAGTAAAAGAAAATTACATCCAGCTCAACACATTACAGGTCACTTCAGAGTCGAGTCTTTGCAGACAATCAGTTGCCCTGGTAGTGAATGACAAAAGAAATCAAGAGCAAAAAAATGCAACTACATAAACTGACTACAAAGCTTACAAACAACATGCACAGACATTCCAACAAACAAAATATCCACATAAACACAATGTAACTAGCAACACAAAACCAAAGACCTAGTTTAAGTACCTATTACAACATTTGGGATTATTCAACATCTTCCGGGATCAAATACACAGTTCAGACAGATACAGTGTGATATGACTGACAGTTAGTCTACTGGTACTTTACATTGTGTTGACATCAATCATATCTAGGTCTAGGTACCTGGTATCATAATCTCAATGTCAGCAGCAACTACTCATAAACTAATTCAACATTTCACTCGGCATTATTGCAGGAAGATGAGTGCACGGCACACAAGGGTTCAACATTCACAGCTCTAATCAAATCAGAGTGTTTGCATGCTGCTGACTTTACTGCTTAATGTTCAACCTCTGAACCATGCACACTGCACAGTCAGTTAACATCATTCACATTCTCTGATCAACTCTCTGCATCGTCTAAATCTTGCTATTCTTATATCTGTCAATTCTGCTGCATCCACCCTTATCTTGATTCAAAAACAATCAGTATCAGTGTAACCTCCATCACACAATTGAAACTTGACAACTGTAACTCTCGATGCAATATGAGGGGCGTTCAAAAAGTTTTGCAAGTCGATATGTTAGACTGAAAAACTTTTCAAAATTTATACACCAATAGAACTCACATTTCTCCTAAATATGTACGAGCCTAAAGCAGATATAACACTAGAAATTTGGGGCAAAGCCCAACGTGATTGAGGGAAATTAGG
>Ga0209367_1003208_pt1 | contig 22126 bp, 13 predicted proteins | sample WorMetLIZISLAND2_FD_187412 | JGI IMG/M metagenome (GOLD analysis project Ga0209367, IMG submission 187412) | Marine gutless worms symbiont microbial communities from Max Planck institute for Marine Microbiology, Germany - Olavius geniculatus... ... | reverse complement strand
TGGAGGGATTTACATGAAATTTTGCATGAGGGGTCATCTCGCCGACGTAATCAACCGTGCCAAATTTTATCTCAATCAGATCAGGGGTTTTGATTCTGTGGGGGGTCGAATTTTTGGCTTTCCCATACGAAAGAGAAGTCGCCGTTAACACAGGGCTTGTACTACCGTTCAGCCTGTGATTGAGTATTGTTACTTGTTGCTGTTAAAGGCTTCAGAATCAATTACTGTGATATCATTAGTTATGTTACGCAGTAGTAGATTTTGTGGAATCAGGGCCGTCTTATCAAATGAGCCAGCAGGTGGGCCCAAACCTGGGCTGCTGAGCTGCAGGGGGCCCTCGGGCAACTAACTTGTGATTTTTACTCTGGCATCGTAGACGAAACTATGCAAATTCCACGACCAATGATGAGTTTTCCACATAACAGATTCCAAACCGGGGTGAGGGTTATAGGGTTGGTAATAGAGGTGATTCCACTGCAAAGGGGGTATGTTACCTGCCCCCATACTCCAAACAGATTTTGCCATTATATGACATTCTTCTTTCAAGCTGAAATATACCAAAACCGTTTTTGGCTGAGGCCCTACACTGGGGGAGCTTACAATGCTCCCCAGATGCTCTATTTGGATGGGGAGGGGACATTCCTGCGGGCTTATCAGGGCCCACAAGGGTGTTAAGTGGACTCTGTGAAATGGGTCATATACAGAGTGTTCCAAAAAAACGGATACCCACTTTTATTTTTGGGATAACTTTGGTAGTTCAGCACCAATTTTAACCATTCTTTCACTGTTACAAGCAGAAATTTATGGCGCATAAACGTGAAGTTCTTCAACCTACCGCACTTTTATTGTGTGATCACATTACCTAGCAAAACAGTTCTCAGTTCGTAAGCCCATGAACAAACAGCGATCATCCTTTGTTATTCTGCCCATATCAAACGATTTATTCTAAAAATTATTACTGGTAAACAAAATAAACACAATATGACGTAACAATGACGTCACAAGGCACTACTGCGAATAAGTAAGTAAGCTTAACTATTCTATGCTACGAAATTGATATCTTTGTGTTGCCTGTTCTCCGAGACCACTGTAGCTTTGACTGTTTGTTTTGCTAGGTAATGTGGTCACACAATAAAGGTGCGGTGGGTGGAAGAACTTCACGTTTACGCGCCATAAATTTCTGCTTGTAACAGTGAAAGAATGGTTAAAATCGGTGCTGAATTACTAAAGTTATCCCAAAAATAAAATTGGGTATCCGTTTTTTTGGAACACCCTGTAGGCTACAATGGTGTATACAGTATTCTATGCACAATTGCAGATCCCAAGTGCTGACTTATTTGGTTTGCACCAGAGTAGGGCAGATTGCGCAGCTTAAGATATTTTAGAACACAGTAATTTGCTGTTTTGCAGTTTTCACAGTAATTTGAGAAATGCAAGTGATTAACAAGGGAAAATAAATATGGTGACGTCGGAACAAAAACAGCATTAAACAGTAATCAGACGAAACACGAATGTGAAATTTTGGCATTGAAATTAAGCGTTTAAACAAACACACAACACGCGTGTGTCGACATGGGATTGTGTTTACAGGACCTGCAGTTGCATTCACTGTGATGTTTATTGTACCAGTATGTGGACCAAAGACTCAAGTTGTCTGATTGAAATAAACAATAGATTGCTTGATTGATTTGAATGCATTTTGCATGATCGTTGTTTTGTTGTGACTTTGAGTTGTGCAAAATATATAAACACATGCGTGCCTTGTGCACGCATTGGTTGATTGGTTTCAGTCATTTAAAGTAAATTAGCACACAACATTTACGCTAGGTGTATGCATGCTTTCATTTCTGTGTGGCAGGTCCTTATCTCAGAGGAAAAACTTTTCGTTTTGGAACTTTTGGCCATATTCAGAGTGGGCCATAAAAACCGTCCCCTATATTATTCTGCCTAAAATGTACTGCATTTGTTTATAGGAAAAAAAATGACACACCATATAAATTACTAGTTTGTTCTGCACATACTGATATCAAAATCTAAGAGTATATTTATTTATGCATTTGTCTATTTTTTCTGTGAATGGCTGTAATGGTGGAAAACTTGAGCAACTTTTCAGGATGTAATAATAACGTCTTCATGTCCATAGGCTGCTTTGGACTAGATGAGGTCACTAAACTGTAACATTGAACAACAATTCACAATGTCCGTCAACAGCTATAGCACTTTTCATTTTCGTCAGTCAGTTTAGTTTTTAAACAAGCAAAGATTTAGCCATACCTTGTGGCGACGTGCTACGCGGCTGTCCAGCTGATATGCGTACACGCCCATTGCAGCGCGCCGCCGCCATAGTGTGCAGTGGGCCTGACGGAACCTAAAAGAACACCCAGAAAGCAAGGATAAGAGCGTTGCTTGCGTTGTGTTGGATTGAAACCAGGCTTTACAGCCTGTGTGGGTGAGACAAACAAACGGACAGACAGACTCATAATGCGGCCAATTAGGACAGCCACACAAGGTTGTCGACTGTAGGAAATTTCTGCGACTGCGATTAGGTTGCAGGGTTCTGCATGGTTCTAGGGCTCTAGCTAGGTTACTGGTCTTATTACACATGGCAGAGAATGGGATAGTGAGGCCTAAATGCTAAACCATTCATCATCTTGGGCTGCACTCTGCGGAGCAGCTTACAGCGCGGGGATTGAATTGAAAACGAATGGTACCAGTACATCAACGCCCCCAGTTGTAACATCACCCCGTTCACCCCTGGACAACCGCCGTTACTGCCCCTGCCCAATATTTCCCCTCTTCCGCGTCCCCTCAGCTGCAGATGCTGATGCTGCTGGGCCAGCTGCCGCAGCCAGAAGCCGCACCGGCACTGTGCCATTACGTCAAATTGCGGAACTGTGCTGTAAAAGAAGAGCCGTGGAAGATTATTTTGATTGTTTTTGTGCGTTTCTTTTGTTGCTAATTTTGCTAATATTTGCAATCAGCGGACGTGTTCAGTCGACAGACAGCTACTATGTCTTACCAGCAGTACATGAATATGGGTGAGTTTGTGGGTCGGAGCTGTTGTGTAGTTAGGGTCATTAATTTTGGCTTGGCTCGCTAGCTCGGCTGTGGCGCGCACAAATGGCTGCCGCTACCAGCAGTAGTCGTTGGCCCGTGTCACCATACTTTGATACAGCTACAGTGACACTAATTGCAGTGGCTTTACTCTGCAGTCTTACACAATAACTGGCCCAACGGCAAACTCTTTCATGCCGGGCATTAGACCCAACAGCGAGCGCTGTTTCTTAATATCCAATGTACAAATTTATGCAAATGTATGCATGTATCGTTATCTTTGGATATGATTAAGGCTCATATTAATAGTTGGTGCCGTTTTTATAGATGTGGTAATTAGAAACATTTGGTTGATAGCAGATGTAAAGCACATCAGGTGTGTCTTGGTAGTTTAGGTGTGGCTTGGTAGTCTAGTGGTTAGCGTGTCGGACCCAATGACCGCGAGGTCATGGGTTCGATCCCTAACCACTGCACTCTCAAGTAACAACCTTGGGCAAGTTGTTTACACACCACAGCCCGTCGGTGCGATGCCCCAGTTTGGGGGCCCTGCCGACTAAACATTCAAATCTAAATCCAAAACATCTTGGGGACGAAGTTGCAATAGTGTTTCAAGGAGCATGGCTTCATCTTACAAATAAAGTGCATATATTTTTTCGGGAATAAAGCAGTATCGTCTTGTCATTGACGAAAGTTATAATAGATAATCGGAGTTTGAAAGACTTGTAATTGAAATCGCAGTGATATAGTTTTACATGAAAATGAACTGTCAGTCAAAAGTGTACAAGTGAATCGTTCACCATTAGAGCAACACCCACATTTGTAGGTTGGGTAACATTTCGCTTATTCTTATTTTGCCTATTTTATTTCGCCTTTTCTCATTTTGCCTAATCTCATTTTGTCTAATCTCATTTCGTCTAATCTCATTTCGTCTAATCCCATTTCACCTAATCTTTTCTTTTGATAGGCGGAACAACAACAACGACTTGCTTTGTCGTTTTTTCTTTGCCTATTTAACAAGCTTTGTTTTGTCGTTCATCATTTTTTCTGTACCATTTTTTTGGCCGACCGCCAAGCTGTTAGCTTAAGGTCGACTTTTTGTCGTTGTTGTCGTCTGTCATGCGGTCGGCCCCAGCTTAGCGACAGCTGAGAATCTTGTTTTCCATGTCATTTGTTCCTGCCGTCACTACCATACGTGCACCTTCTCGCATTCTCATGCTCGACTATGATAACAATTAGGAATATTATAAACTTGCAAGCTTGATTTAGTTTCATGTTTAAATATTTTTTTTGCTACTTTTTTATGACAAAAAGTGAAAGTTAAAAACAGAGTTACTTCACAAAGTAAAGCAATAAAACAAAACAGGTGTGGTGGATGATTTTTATATGGCTGGTGTTCTAACAAAGTAGGCCTGTAGTAGCTTTGTGCCAAAAATTATAAATATAGCTTCGGGCACTATAGTACCCCTAAAGAAGGCCGAATAACTGGAAAATCAGAGATAACATATGTTCACTTTTCTTCACTAAAAGGACTGAGAAAAGATAGCAGATTCCAAAAATGCCACTTTGGAAAAAATCTTTCCTTTGCGGAGGATGGAGTCTGCCCAAGGAGAGCTGACGCGCTTGTTTCACTTATTTTCGGGTTTTTAGGACAAGAAATATTTGGCCCTTAAACCTGACAGTGCGGGACTTGTGGAAAGTGCGGCTCCAAGTGCGAGTCTGGTAATTTTTCTCAACCTCCCTAGTAATCCTTTACAAACCATAAAATTTTACAACCTTGTGCTAAAGGTTTAAAGTAATTTTGTTCAGCCAGTATTTTTTGTAAATCCCTTATTCTGTCAAAGAGACTTTAACTCTGTTGAATTCTGTAGTGTTAGAGATATGCAGTTATTTCTCAGTATTTTGTAGTGGCTTTAATTGTGTTAAGCTGAATGTTAGGCACATCAGCAATAATTTTGAATAATTTAAAAAAAATTTATATAACACCCTATCAGTCTCAAATGGCATCGAGTGATATTATGCAGTTTGCTTGATGGTGCTGTGTGTTGAATTTTTGTAGGGTTTGGTGCACCACAGAACCCATACATGATGGGTTTCCAGCCGGCCATGCCACGACAGATGCCAGTGACCCAGAATCAATATATTCCCAATCACAGGCTGCCTGCAGGTACAGCACTGGACAAACTCTGCTGTTGAATAATGTCATCTTTGTCTTTTTGCTACTTTTTGCATTCATTGCTTGCGTAACTGTGTAGGTTGTCTTAAGTATTTTTGCACTGAATTGTTTTGGCACTCGATATGCAAATTTGCAGAGTAATTGTAAAGCAAACCAGTCTTCGATTGGCCAGTTAAATGAAAGTTGAAAGTAGTAGCCCCTATTGGTTTCTCAACTGCAGTAGCAGTGATGTACAGTCATTCAAGTTGTAGTTGGGAGTATCATGTTGATGTGTCGTGTGTTTGCAGTGAACGTTGCGGCTCACCCAATGACACACAACTGGGCGCCGCCTGCACCGACCGTTAGCAGCGCTGCTAAACGCAAGCCTGGCAACGACCCAAATCGGCCAAAGAGACCGACGTCGGCGTACTTCTATTTTGTCCAGCTGGAGAGAGAGGAGGCTGCCAAACGCGGAGAAAAAATCACCAGAGTGTGTATTACTAATGCTTTTGTACTGTTATCTGCTTTTTGTTGTGTCTTTGCTAGCATTAAATGTTGCTAGAATCTATTGGTATTCTTTTGCTGTTGAAACAATGAAACTTACTTTACTTTACTTACTGAATATATGATGGTTTTTTTTATTGATGTCCATTTGTACACTGCATGCATGTGTTTATCTATGTAGTTGTTTCAAACTTTCTGTGATATCTGTGGCATGCATTGATGGGTTTTTGCCAAAATTATGTTGTTTTTCCTGCTAAACACCTGGTTAGCTAAATTTGATAAAACAACAGCCAACATTTCCAGCCACTAAATGATGAACCTGAAAATTCAGTAAACAGAGAATGCCATGACATCTGATGTATTGACGTGAGATCGCTGTACATCACAGGTCGCTGAGTGGACGAAGGCGATCTCGGTGAAGTGGCGGGAGCTGACAGCCGAACAGAAGGAGACGTTTCAGAAGATGGCAGCTAACGACAAACAGCGTTACGTGCAGCAGGTCGCTGTTAACCCATTGTTGTGCTGTCACATTGTTCTAGCCATCTGACGAATTGCAACATTTCACTGTTTATGCTTAATTCTTGCTTGATATCTCCAGATATTTGTCCCACGTTGTGAACGGATGGTGTGTATTTGAAACTTCGGCCATTTATAAATTATTGTTAAGGCTGGGCTGCACTGCACTGTTGAGCCAGCAAATGCATTTGGTGTAAATTTGAGGACAAAAACATCGTACAGTGTATGTTTTATATGAATTGTTGTTTGGATATGCTTACAGAAAATGTGTGATTCTAGTGTGTGCATTATATATAGCTCATCAGCCTGAGCTCAGTTATACTGGCACATACTTAAAGTAGGAGACTAATGCCTGTGTAACTGCAAATCTGTGACAACTTACACAAAGTTTTTATGCTACTTCACACAATGCACATGAAGAGACTAATAATGTATCTACAAGTAAGATTGCCAGATGTTGAGCTTTTCATTTTTTTTTCTTCAAAATGAAATTTGCTAAATCTGATTTGATGCTGTTGAAAGTGAAGGTTGATATGCTGCAGAATGGTTGTATTTGCGTCACCGTTGCAGATGGCCATTTATACTGGTAAGGATGCAAATCGTCCAAAGAGGCCGCAGTCTGCTTACTTTCTGTGGCTGGCAGATTTCCGAGCACTGATGAAGGATAAATTTGTTGAAAACAGGGACATATTGCGAGCCGGTCAGTATGTAAAACTTTGACATTTTTTAGTGTGTTTGTCTTGTGCAATGTGAAAGGTGTGAAAACTGTGAATAAATAAATATTGCTTTACTGGATGTTAGTCTGCATATTGTACGGCTCGGTAGTCTGTGTGGCTCGGTAGTCTAACATTAACGTGCCGGACTTGTAATCCTGAGGTCACTCCGCACCAGGGCACTGCTGGTAACGACCTTAGGCAAGTTGTTCACACACGTGTGCCTCTGTCACCAAGCAGTATAATTTGGTACCGGCTTCACCACTGTGACGTAAACAGGCACACCGCGCAATACACTGGCCCCGTATCTGTGGTCTCGCAGTGTAAAAACTGGTGTCTGGCTGAGGGCCTTATGAAACGGAGATCAGCGCCACCCATGGGCCGTAAGGCTCAGGAAGGACTTTACGTTTTTTTAGTCTGCATATAGGCGATTTTAGAATTTTGTTTAGATGTTTATTATTTGAAAACATTTTATCTTTTTAAGCTCACATATCTCCCTTGGCTAGTCTGTAAGCAAGTTGTCTAGAAATATTGTCTTGATTTTAATGAAATGTTACGTGTTGGGTAAGCATAATTAAATGTGAGTAAATTTCATTGGTCTGTCGTCAAGCTGCATGTCACCAGCATATGAGCACTGTACAGTCTACAGGGTGCAGCAAAATAAAGTAGCCCCCCATAGTGTTTCGCTGTTTTTTTCAGCAACTGTTTGGCATTTTAATTTGAAATTCTACAGATTTATTTCTTAAAATGCTGTCGAGTAGAATGTGATTCTATTGAAAAATGACTAAAAGTTATATAATTTTTGTACATGACTGCCTACTAATTTTTTAGCATTAAAGAATATTCAAGCTATAACACCAATTCAATAACATTGTTGAAACAATACAGTAACTAATGATCGGATGCCAGAATTTCATTGTCACTGTGAATGTTCAAAGTGTTCACCACCAGCTCCAAGCTCGAACACAAGTTTTCAGTCACTTAATTTGAGAAGTCTTTCACAGTCTTGTCGATCGGTCCTTGTGGCAAGTTGCCTCAGATAACCTGAAGCACTTCCTTGAGTTTGGCGATTGTTTTCGGCTTTTGTTTAAGATTGTGGTAAGCCTCCAACATTGCACCCTACACGCTGCCACCAAGGCAGCATCCAGCACTCAGGCCACCAGGTGGGCCCATTGCACATCCCTGTAAAGCCAAAGCCTAAAGAAATCTACCCAAAGCTTCGGCAAGCTTCAGGAGTAAAGATCAACGTATATCATATAAGTCGTTATACTCAATACGGTATAAACCTAGATGGTTAAGTCTAGTGAGTGAGATTGAATCACATCTCGCAAGGAGATGAAAGGCTGTCTCTTCCTCCTGTTGACAAAGGGGGCAGAGTGGGTTCGACCTGACTTTTGTCAAAGTCAAATGCCGGTTAATGTCTGCATGACCAGTTAATAGACCTATAAGAATACGAAGATCCTTTCTAGGTAATCGTAGGGTATATGTAGAGAGACTAAGATCAACTCCTTTGTAGATTTAGCCTGCCTACACCATGGTGTTGAGTTCCACAGTTGACACTGTTCCCAGACAGCCCACTGTTTTACAGCATTACACACAGTGTTGGAAGAAATACGGAGGACCGGTTCAGGTCCAATGTAATGCTGTGCTCATGCTTGCTTTGCAAGTTTGTCAGCTATTTCGTTGCCTGGAATTCCATGATGTCCAGGAACCCAGAGCAAACGAACGCTGTTAAAAATGGCTAGCTCCTGCAGGGCCGCCATAGTTTCTAGAATCAAGGCAGAAGTAACCTTGGGTGAAGACAATGCCTTTAAGGCCACCAGACTATCAGTACAAATGGCGATCGAGTCATTAAATTCTCTGACGTAGATCGACGGATTTAGCACATTGTAAAATGGCATAAATCTCAGCCTAAAATACTGAGCATAATGTACCTAAAGGTATGGAAATATTTTCCTCTTCAGATTGAATATAATAACTGGCCCCAGTATGAGTAAGGTTCCGTGAGCCATCAGTGAAACAGACAACATTGTCGTCAAGTCTGACTCTGTTGTTATCCCAGTCCTCCCTAAACGGAGTTTGTATAGCATAATTGTTACCAAAGATGAACTTTGTTAATATTTTATCACATCTCATCTTAGAAATAGGTATGAGTTGGGAAAGATGTGAATGAATAAGTGTATGGCCACAGTTAGTAGATACCCACTGGGCCACTAGCCTTAATCTGTTACAAGCAGACATGGCTTCCTGCTTGACATAAACCGATAGTGGTGTAATGCCAATTATTATTTCAAGGGCTGCAGTAGAAGTAGTTCTTACTCCACCAGAGATATACAAGCAAGCAAGTCTCTGAAGATGCTCAAGTTGTTTGCTTACTGTTTTATAAGTGGTTCTAGACCACCATATAACTGCTGCATAGCAGAACATTGGCCGAATAATGGCAGAATACAACCAGTGAACAACTTTGGGAGTCATACCCTAAGTGGCTCCTGTAACTCTTCTTAGCTGTGATAGTCAGTTGAGTGTATATTCGGTGAATTTGGAGGTCACTGGTATTTTGTGATAAAGTCTGGACAGTTGGTCCGCAGCCAGTTCGGTACACTGCACGCTGTGTGTGCTGGCACGCCGTCCTGCTGGAAGATGAATTTGGTGGACAGCTGGCGATTGCTTTAAAGCAACGATAATTTAGTGATAATTTGTAAACAAAATAAATTACTGTTCATCAAAACGTCACTGTGACGTCATTGGCAATGACGTGGTAACCGGTTTTGGAATATTAAATAGCATTTTTAGCTCAAACAATATGAACATTTTTTGATGCTGAAAAATCGGTAGTCAGTCATGTTTAAAAGTCTATAACTTCATCGTTTTTCAACAGAAACACATTTTGCTTTGCTTTTGGATGTTGAGCATTTTAGTCAATAAATGAGTAAAATGTCAGATTAAAATTCCGAATGTTTGCTGAGAAAACATCGAAAAACTTTATGGGGCTACTTTTTTTGCTGCACCCTGTATAAGTCTCATTTCATCTTTCTGGGTTGTTTTGCATTGTCTGTGCACATTTATTATTGTCATTCATGAATTGTCTGTGCACATATCTTCATGAATGGCAATAATAACAACAAAATATTGGTGCTGAAGTTTTTATTAACTACAATTTTTACGCACGAAAGCAGGTACTGCTATAGCGCATCTTAGCCATCGCAATTCTGTCTGTTCGTTCGTCTGTCTTTCTGTCTGTCTGTCACACGGGTGGATCAGTCAAAAATGGTGCAAGCTAGGATTACCAAATCTTCACCATCGGCTGCCTGGAAGACTCTAGTTTCAGGAACTGTAAGGCTTTTCCATAAATTTGAAGGGGGTCACCCCGAATGATGGCACTAAATGAGAGGGGGGTGGGCAAAATTTGCGATTTTTGGCCAACAACTCGCTGTATCTCAGTAACGGTGCGATATAAGGCCTAGGTTACTGTTAATCATTAATAGGAAGTCATATACTGGCATTCAGTTGGCGCCGAATTCAATGACCTTGAATGACCTTGAATGCCAAAATTGAGGGTTTTATGGATTTTTTGGCAATTTTGGGCTGCGACACAAGTCTGTATCATTCACAAGGAGGTGCCACGGTACTATCATTATGTGCACTTCGGCATGACTGTAATAAAGGTGTTGTATTTTGTCCCAAATTCCCACATATCTAACTCAAACAGCGACAGATTTTCATTGTACGATTTCGTTGTGTTGTGAGCACAATAATTTATTATTTAGTACATTTCTGATGCACAGTATTTGGTGAAATGGTTTGCATATCTTACAGCGTAATTTGTGACATTTTGTTCGATGGTGGTGCTACCTCGGGAATCGGTTTACAACGCCCAGCACTAACTAATGCTGATTGATTGCATTGATTGAGTTGTTATATTTTTTTACGCGCGAAAGCCGCTACTGCTTTCAGCGCGTCTTAGCCATCGCAATTCTGTTCGTCCGTCTGTCTGTCTGTCTGTCTGTCCGTTCGTCACACGGGTGGATCAGTCAAAAGCGGTGCAAGCTAGGATTACCAAATTTTCACTGTCGGCTGCACGGAACTATCATTATGCGTTCCAGATAGAGAATTTGGTATTTGTATATTAACTTAGCGTGAACACCCCAATTTTCAGCTAATATACTGAACCGGAACTGCTATAGGCTTTTGCGTGTCTTGTGAGTATTAGCTCAAATTTCTTGTATAATCTGAAAGCAGCTCCATTTTGTTTATTTCAGTCAGTGTTGTTTGTGCTTTGACACTTTTGAGTGAGCAACAGAAAATACAACCAGGTGTAAAAGAATGTTGACATGACACTTTCCAAAGTTCGCTTTTTACGCTCGAAAGCAGCTACTGCTTATATATATATATATATATATATATACGTCTTAGCCATCGCAGTTCTGTCCGTTCGTCTGTCTGTCTGTCTGTCCGTCACACAGGTGGATCAATCAAAAACGGTGCAAGATAGGATCACCAAATCTTCACCATCGGCTACCTGGAAGTCTCTAGTTTCAGGATTCGTAAAGCTTTTCCATAAATTCGAAAGGGGTCACCCCGAGCAGGGGCACTAAATGAGAAGGGGGTCGGAAAAATTGGCGATTTTCAGTCAATAAGTCGCCATATCTCAGAAACAGTGCAAGATAGTGTCTAGGTTACTATTAATCACTAATAGGAAGTCGTACACTGGCTTTCGATTGGCATCAAAATCACTGACCTTGGATGACCTTAAACATTAAAATAGGGGTTTTTGTGGATTTTTCAGCAATTTTAGGCTGCAAGACACATTTCAAGAGCGAATTGTGCCAAAATCAATTGAGATAGACAAGGACATGCTGCATATGAAATTTTCAGCATTGAAGGCAGATTTTGACTGTCCAAGTCTCGATTTTCTAGGTTCAAGGAAACCTGCACACGAAGGCATCAAAGAGCAGTACCCCTGTAAAAGTCGTTATTTTACCGTTGTTGCCTGTCTTTCGTGAAAATGGTTGCAGATCACCATGGGCATGCTGCCTATCATAACAAGCACTAGTGACAAGCTTTTTAGTCTTATAAACATCAATGATTTTAAAAGACCCTGAACTTCCAAAATAAGGGGTTTTATTAATTTTTGTCATTTTCGGGTGCAGCATACACTCCAAGAACATATCACGAGCATTAGATCAAATTTCTTGCAATGGATGCAGCATGACTTGAAGTAAATACAGATAAATTGGGTTGTTAAGCAATTAAATTAAAAGTTACGGTGTGTCAGTTGGTGATGTAATGCTGGTAGCAGTAATAGTATGGTAGCAGTTGTTATTGTTATAGTTGGTGAGAGTATGGTGTGATATTACATTATCTTACATTTCATACTTGCTGTGTCCTGTGAAGCTGGTGAGGAATGGAGAAGATTAACAACTCAAGACAAAGCGCCGTATGAACAGAGGGCTGAGGAGGAGAGAAGAAAGTACGAGCAAGCAATGAAAGAATATAACATGGTGAGTATCACATTTCATCGTTTTTACTGCAGTCTGGATTAATTCTAGAAAAAATAGGCTTTGCCTTTGACAGTATTCTCCATATGGAGACCAACAGCTAATCAAGGTAGACCTTGAAATGCTATTGTAATGATTACATGTGTCTACAAAATGATGTTAGTCTTATTTGCAGCCACTGGTCACTGCATTTGATTTTATTTAACTGGACTTACTGCTAGTTAGCCTGGTCCTCGAAAGTGAACCTTTGGAAATTGTTTTTATCAGATTTTCTATGTGCTCTATGCCTTTTATGTTTATAAACTAACAGTGTCGATTTTCACGATGTTAATATTATCTTTACATATGTATGTTTTTCTTGCTGTCATGCAGCTATTGTAATAGGCTGCATTATGGATCTGTCTGTCTCTCTGTTTGTTGTGTAAGTGAAAAACAAAATGGTGTAGAAAAAATAAAATTGTTGTGAATGTTTTTTTTCGCGGCAAGACAACTGGCATGTTAGGTTTACAGCTCAAAGGTCATTGTTTGGGTTATGGTTGCATAGTGCAGTGGGTGAGTACTGAGTACACATAGCCAGATGGATGGCCAAACATTTTGTCAGCAGTGAGCTTGCTGTGTGTCTGTAGTCGGGCGGGGCAAAGAAGCCTCGTATGGATGACGTAGCCACTGCTGCTGCTGCTGCCGGGACCTCGTCTGCCATGCCGGTGAGTGCTTCGGCTGCATACAACTGTGAGCCATCGATCCCACAGCCACAACAACAGCAGCAGCAGCAGCTTCCGCAGCAGTTACCGGTACAAGCACAGCTGCAGCCCGAGATGCACCATCACCTTCAGATGCAGCAGCAGCAGCAACAGGACCGGCTGAATGTCCAGCCTCCGCAGTTGCCGCCGCAGCAGCTGATGCCGACAGTCACCCAGCAGATGATGCCAGTACCGGCAGCTGCACCGACTACATCGGCGGTTGTGTCAGCTGCTGTTGGTCTGGTTGCAATGCCACCGTCAGCCCCGGAGCAGCAGCAGAGCACCAGCGAGCAGCAGCAGCAGCAGCGTGGGGAAGAGTCACAAGATGATGACGATGATGATGATGATGACGAGAAGGACACTGACGCCAGCAGTGATGCTAGTGATGACGACGGCAATGAGTGAGTAGTGAACTCAACCTGACCAACCCGACTCACGTCTTCAGCACCGGCCGTCTGCATGACACTGTCGTTACTTCCACTTGGAAACTAAAATCAACTTAAAACGACATAGTCAGTAATGGTGATGCTGATTTTACGCAACGTTAATTGTATTGCGACTAGCTGGGTGTGGTTCTGCGACAGTGAAATGCATATGATTCAACTAAGGACATTAGTCACAACACAGTCCTTACTTTCATGCTAGCTCATGACAGTGTCATGCATACGGCTGGCTGCAGGCGACTGGCTAGCTTGCGTGCAAGTGACTGACCCGTTGTGTACAGTAGATTCAGTTGTTCTTAGCAAGCCAGCAGACAGTACACTACACTTATTGTATACGTATCATAACTAGTTTGACTCACTGCACTACTGCACTGCATTTAGCAGTCAGTCTGTTTATTATTATTTAATTATTATCTGTAGACTTGCGCTGCTGCCACTACCATCGATAGAATACCACATATAGTCACTGCATTAGCGGCATTATCTACGTCGTGCGCGTGCACATTCCGGAATTCGTTGACAGTTGAGATGTACTGACCAGGTGTTGGCCAGTTATCCAGTTTGTCATTTAATCGTCAGCACCTAACATTCAACCATTTGCTGTTTAAATTTGTGAAACACGTTCACTATCAAATTGATAAATGTCGTAACTTTGAAATTGAAACCCGAAAGTGCTTGAAACTTAAAAACGTTCATTAATTTGCATTTCTTAGGTGGTTGATTTACGCTGTTGACAACTTGTAGTCTTTATACTACTTTACTAGCAAATCTTGAATGTTTTTCTAACTGAACACTTCAGTCGCACCTTATCAGTGCAGTACAAAATATTCTGGTAATGGTGATTATGGTCAGTGTTGATTATGTAAATTGACAGTCAGCCGATAGTAATTGTCCATCGATGCTCTGTGCGTCTGTAGTTAACAGTAACATGTAGATAACAGCGTGGAGTCTATCTCTGAAACCTTTGCATTGTGTAGTAGTACTTACATATTAGTCTTAAGATGCTGGGCAATTTTATGTGAGTCAAAATTGACTTTGCTAAGAAGTGTTGTTCAGTCAGTTATTTTCTCGTGTCGTATAAGGTTTTGGAAATGTTATGAAACAGCATGAGCCGCATTTGGTGTTATGCTGTTTTTAGTCTTATTAGGCTATTAATGGTTCAAGTATTTATGGCTAGTTTTGTATGAACTAGTGTGTCACTTGGTGAGTGAACTGCTGATTTTTATGCAAAAAAAACGGAAACACAAAATTATGTTTGTGGTTGATTTTATTGCTGATATGTTGACATTTGTCCAGTTGTGGATATCAGTGTTGGGTGTGATTCCATATGGCAGGTAATGCTCCGTAGTTCTGTGATGGATTTCTCATAAAGAGAAACAGTTTTAGAAACAGTTTTAGCCTTTTTAGTTTTTATTATTTATGCATATTTGGGTGATGAACCATTTTATTACATTGCAGTTGCATAAGCCACATGGTGGATCTGAATGCTGGTTTTCATTGTGTAGTACATAATGGGTTCACTTATGAGTCTTCTTCGTTTGTCTAATTGCTCCTTTCTCTTGTAGCTGCTTTGCATATATCTGGGTTTTGATGACATTTTTTCTCTCATTTTTTCACTTGTGTCATTATGTTACACTCATGTTTAGCGGTTTTCTTGTTATAAGGGATGGTTATTGTATTGTTTGTTAGCACAGTATTGGCATTAACTTTTTCAGCTGTAGAAACGTTTGATTTCTTTCTGATTTACTTAATAATGTCGTCTTTGAGTACACTCTGTAGAACTGATGTGATTGTTTAGTATGCCGAGCTCCTAATTTGCTGCACCGTACACCAAATTCTGGCACACATTGGCTACTTTCGTGCCTCCTAGTGATTTTAGTTGCAAACCAATCGAGTCAATATTGCATCACTTTAAATAAACAATAAAAAAATTAGGTTTCTTTGTTTCCCCGTCAAATTTGTCAAGTTGTTGAAAATCATGAAATCACCATTTTCTGCTTTTCAGTTGCTGCAAATACAGTCCAGTCAAGTGATCAATATATAAGTGAAAGATTATGTTGTTACCATTGTTTAACTCAGTGGGGTTTATAGGCAGTTTGTTGCAACCAGTAATGTTGGTCATTGTTATGTGTGCTGTATGAATTTTGCAGTTTCATTATATAAGTTAATAATATTACCTAGATTTTGTTAGTGCCTGGCCTCGTGTAATTAGCAGTCTTTTGCATTTGTTAGCAGCCGTTATCTTGCCTGGCTAAAGCAGGCATTTGTTTGGTCATCATAGCTTTATTTATACTTGTTGCGGTTGCTATGCATTGCAGTCCGTTGGTTTCCTAGGTAAAGGGATGACACTATGGTAAAGTATGTGGGTGGCATGGTACATGGTATGCTGTGTGCTTGTCTTATGAATGCCACTGTGGCCACCTGGAGGTTTTTACTCACACAGTTGGCATACATTGATTATGGAAGATGTCGTTTTTCGAATTCTGCCTCGAATGATGTTTCGTTTAACACATTATGCTTGCTGCATTTAGCATCATACTTAAAAGGTTCTCAAGAAAGTCTTAAGATTGGTCATTGTTCAAGCTCAGTTTTCTCTGGCACCTTAGCAAGATGTGACCTTGTATCTGGAAAAGCTGGACGTGTCAGAAACAAAATTCTCTCAGGGAAAATGTTTATTGTTAATTTCAAACCTGGGATGACATCAGTGTTTACTAGCTTGGTAGTAGTGCAGTAGTTGTCTAGATGGTGCACTGCATATTTGTAGTACATTGTTTTGCATTATTATCTGTTATTACTTTACATTTCATCCATGTTCTTACTGATATTTGGCATGGCAGGGGTATTGTTTGATCACACACTGTGGGAGCCAGTGGTGCAAAATGTCAGAAATTTCGTAGTGCTGTGAAGTGGTTACCCAGCCAACAGATTGTCAGTGTTTGAGCGCTGAAGGAATTTTTTTTATCGTTGTTACCTACAAACTGCACTGCTAGCATTGCGGCATTGTGTGTTGTGCCAGGAGAGAGGTGTAGTCCTAGAAAGAAGTGGGATATGTTGGTAATTTATGGCATAGTGGCATAAGGCAAAATCCGTGTTTTGCAAAAGGTATGATGTATGGATGCAGTAAAATCATTAGAATATACCTATGGTCATACAATCAACGTACTCGTGGGTGTTTTCTTCTGGATTTTACTTTTTAAAAATAGTGTGGGAACACATTTTTTCGTAGAAAAAGTTAGCCCAGCTCCCCCATGTCCCTGGCTCATTGGTGTTGGTAGCAGTACAGCGAGTTAGTTGTACATAGCTAGTAGTGTATGCGGCACATCTGATTTCAGCTTTGTTTCTTGTACATACTAGTAGTCAGGGCCGGATTTAGGGGGGCGGGAGGGGCCCGGGCCCCAGGCCTCCCACCAACAGGGGGTCTCCCACCAAACCTCTCAATTTTTAAAACCCTGTAATTCGATAGCCAATCCCTTTCTGAAATCCCAAATAGGCCACTGGGCCCAGGCCTCCCACCAGAGGCCCCAGGCCTCCCACCAGCTAAATCCGGCCCTGCTAGTAGTATCGATGCTGGTGAAGTCAATCTTAGCGCTAATACGTGTATTTTACACATACACTCACCATCATCACAATATGGTGGAATTGTGTTCTTGTATAAAACTACATTGCGGTGCATAAAAATGGTGCACTTTACTTTTAGTGATGGCTCTGTCGAATGTAAACACTGCTTTGTGTGGAAGTTACTTTGTTTCAACTGTTTTCGCGCACTGAACCAGTCAGTTGAGTACTTACGACTTTTGAAATGTGTAATTATTTCATTGAACATTTCTGTCTCTTGTTTTCGACATTTTGCGCATTAACCGGGAATGCTTCCAGCCTTTGTTTGATTTATTTTCCATTTTCTGTCAGTAAGTAAAGGGGAACATTTAACAGTTCACATGCATGGACTGCAGATATTATCCAAGTTGTGCAAAACTAAGTCGAGTTATCACCAAAAGTAAACTGCGAATGTTTTTACGGTCCACCGTGTAGTGTTATGTGCTGTGCAGAAGAATAAAGGTGTTGAACATGTTTTTGCAGTCTATTTGAAGCCGACGCTTCTTGTACACTGTACAGCTGGTCTTCCGTTATATCTCCGTACATATATGCGTGTTTGTGTGACGCCGAGTTGCAGATATTTGATGTTGTTATGCAGAAATCATTTGCTAGAATACTGTAGCATGTTTACGATTTTTGAAACACTTTTGCGTTTAAGCGTAAGTCAGTCAGTAGTTTTTTTTTCAATTATACTGGTCAGTGCTGAGTCCGAATCAAAGATCTGAGAACAGTTTTTTGTAGTCAGAACTTAAAATTATTACTTTTTTGCATTACTTGTGTTGTTCTTATGCTGATTTGCTGTTCTGATATTATTTTGTTGATATTATTTTATAGTCTTCGTAGTGGAGTGTGTTTAGTAGTATTGTAGCTTTAAATCGCGTTTACAATAATGGCAGTGATTCTTATGTTGCATTTGTGTTTGTTTTGCTTTAAAGGTCGATGGCCACAGTCAAACTCACTCATGCAATTTATGTAGCTCTTAATTAGACATTTCACCTTGGAAATATAAAATGCTGATTTAAGCTTTATAAATATACGAAATTAATGCCTGAGTGTGATGAAAATATGGCTTTACGTTACGCTATGCCAAAAAAATCAAGGCACTAGCGCAACCGGTGACATCATCAGTCTAGCCCATAAATGTCATGAATATTAATGGCCCAGCCAGTGTCGTCTTAGATAACGCTAGGTCATTAATTATTCATGATGTTGATAGGCTGCGCTGATGACGTCACCGGTTGTGCAGCCTAGCCAAAATGTCGTTGCGTTTTTTAGATCATGTCTGTAAATGTTTTTCCGTGTTGACTAAACGCTGGGCGCTGATATTACTGTCAAAATTATCAGAAGATTATGCAAATTTAGAAAAATGGATAAAATGTATATGTTAATTTTGGTGTCCATGGACCTTTAATATTTGCGTTATAGTTACTTAATGGTTGTTGCAGACACGTGGAAACTGAGGGTTGTCAAGTTCAATAGCATTCTAGTTCACTTTTTATCAATTGGCAGCACGTTGCATTACTCTCAATATGTTATGTTAATTTTAGCTTTTTTGGTGAATTAAACTTTTTTCAAAATACCACACGTGTCTGTAGGCTTTTGTGACGACATGAGAGACACCAATAATGGTGATAATGTAGTTATTAAACTGCTACTGATTAAACATTGTTGCACAGGCACCGGTCCGTGATAGTTTGTGAAAGAAATGTCCATTTTCCAGGACCCGAAAAGTCTTTGAAAACTGAATAGAGCCTTGAAGGTTTTGGAACCTGATCGAAGAAGGTGATGTCATTAAATTTCAGTAGTTCACAGACATCGTTGTTTGTAAATAATTATGTCAATTTCTCTCCACTGGCCAATGTGCAATGGTTTGGAAAATACCAAAGATTCTACTGTGTTGCTGCGGTTAGTAATACTAATTTTGTGCTATTAACAGTTTATATATGATGCCAGAAACGTGAAAGACTAACATTGCTGGAATAGGTCAGGAAAAGGTACTTGAAATCTGACATAAAATGCAAAATGAATAAAACATGGGAAGCACAGCAGTTTGTTGAATACAAGAAGACAGCAATGCTCAACGAAACAGTCGCACATCTGGACTCGAGTCCTTGAATTATTCCTCAACACTGGCCATCCTGGAACTTGCAATTCAGTCATTTATTTGAAGCAAATGGTTCCATAGATAGGAACACAGATGATACAGTAATTTAAAAACTAGAGTAATGAAAAGCATCAGTAAAAAAGAATAATAATGCAAAAAATAACTACATGTAATACTAAACGCAATGAGGAATTTTAAGAAGAACTATAGATAACAGCAGAATAGTAACTAAGTGCAATTTTGTGTTCATCCAGTATCCAACTCTCAGTCTGATAGAGGACGTGTTTAGGAACAGCTGCATAGGCCTACTATCGACGTCATTGGCTGAAGATAATCACAGGCTGAGCGGTAGTTCAAGCCATGTTATCGGCGACTTCTTTCCTGTGGGAAAGCCAAAAATTCGACCCCCACAGAATCAAAACCTCTAATTTGATTGAGATAAAATTTGGCACGGTTGATCACGTCGGGTAGTTGACTCGTCATGCAAAATTTTATGTAAATCTGACTAAGGGGGCTTCTCGGCAAATAGGTGAAATATATGCAAAAAAATTTTTTTCTAGCTGTACATATACTTTTTTTTCAGAAACTCACCTACAGGTCAGACCCGTCGGTGGATTTTTGCGCGCGATGGCTCAAAAGACGCGGTCTCGTGCAAGAATGTGCCTTTTGCGGGTTAAAAAATTGAAATTAATATTTAACGTATTTATTCAAAAAAATTCCAAAAAAATTACAATGGCGCTTAAGGGGAAAATTAAACAATTATTTAAACGGTCATAACTTTGGCTGTATATAAGATAAAGTCGTAATTTTTGGTTCTAGGGTATGGTTTTCGGGGATGGACAATCTAACAGTGTCATTCAAATTTACCCCGAATTTTTCGTGGTTGCCATGGCAACGAAATTTTGGACAAAATGGGCTATAACTCGGCTTCTGCTAGAGATGCTATCGCGCGTCACGTGAGCTTTGCTCAAATTACTTGTTTATATTTTACGAGATAGTACAACGCCTGAAATGCACATTAGGCCTGCTGTTAGCTTAGACCAATATGACGATTTAACATTAAATTGGCCAACAAGTCTGCGGACTTTGTCGTGAACTTTTCGCGTGTCTTGTCGCGGACTAAATTCCATTACAGCGGGAAAGTTTCGGTGAAAGTTGGCGTAGTGGAATTTGGGTTTCATCGTGTTGAATGTATGTCGGTTACGAGAAGAACGCCTTGACAGTGCCGCGAATGAGTGCGCGACAGATGGGGCAGTGACGTAGCGAGCTGGCACAAGTGGCACAACAGACGAGGTGTCCACACGGCAGGAAAACCGTGTCGATATCGACATCCATGCAAACGCGACACGAGTGAAGATCTTTCAGCCGACGATTCTCAGCCGCCAATAGCAACGCGTCCTCCTCATCTGTAGCACACCAGTCATCCGAATACATCCGAATACTACGTGCACCATAAATGTAAAAACGTTCCAGGAAAAATTTTTTTTTAAAACGTTAAAAACATTAAAAAATGGCAAGAATAAAAAAAAACGTTTAAAACGTTGAATAAAAAACGTTGACCATAATTTGTTCAACCTATTGTCTAATGCCTAATGTTGTACATGTAAGTACAGTATACCTGGAACTATAGTTTAGATAGAGAGAACTTTATTTAATTTCAATTAAACCGTGTGGTCATAAGACCGTAGCATTAATCTAATCAAATATAGGGGGCCTACAAGTTAGAAAACTTTTTCTTTAGTATATTTGGACTAACTAAGTAAACTACCATCACTATGACCTATTAATTCGTTTCCGTGGTTTCAAAAGTGCTTCTCAAAGCTTATGATAGAATTTTCAATCCACGTTTTTTAAATAAAAAACGTTGAGCAAAATAAAACTAGAAATTTGGGGCAAAGCCCAACGTGAGTCCGCCCGGCGCCCTAAGTCCGACTGGGGGGAAATTAGGGGTGGGGGTAAAATTTCGCGGCACCAAAGTCACGTGCCCCGAACTCAAATGCATTGGCATACGCCGAACGCGCATTGTCGTCTTAGGGTAGGTCAACATGAGCGCTTATAACTTTGTTCATAGTGGACGGAATTTCACAAATTCTTTTGTGTTCAACGCCGTAAAGATCGTTCTCGTCAACGCCGTTTAGATTTTGTCGCTACCTTTATCGGTTTCAAAGACATTTGGGGTCAAACTCGAAAGTTGTCGTAAAACGTACTAAATTTTTGACGTTTTCTGTTCTCCCAAATTTTAAGGGGGGCGGTGCCCCCAAAAGTTGTACTTGCGTTAACACCCCAACCTAGAGCTGCGTGAAGTGTCAAAGTTTCGTCGGGCTACACCCCCTAACTCCGAAGTTATAAACGCTCATTTATTGCATTTTAAGCCAATTTTTGACCTTCCTTTCAAAAAAATTGTAAGAGAGGCCCCCGTCTCCGGTGGGGGGTGCGCTAGTAAGAATTGGTCATTTTCTAGCGCGTGTAAAAATTTGGAAGCGCAGCACCCCCTAGGGGCCGAAATATGGTTTTCCGAAAAAAGCGACTTGGGGTAGGTTAAAATGAACGCTTATAACTTTGTTCGTAGTGGACGGAATTTCACAAAGTTTTTTTTGTTCAACGCCCAAAGGATCCTTCTCGTCAACGCCGTTTAGATTTTGTCGCTATCTTCATCGGTTTTAAAGATATTCGCGGTCAAACTCGAAAGTTGTTGTAAAACGTACTAAATTTTGGACGTTTTTTTGCCCTCCCAAATTTTAAGGGGGGCGGTGCCCCCAAATTTCGTACTTGCGTTAACACCCCAACCTAGAGCCGCGTCAAGTGCCA
>Ga0209367_1003207_pt1 | contig 22128 bp, 5 predicted proteins | sample WorMetLIZISLAND2_FD_187412 | JGI IMG/M metagenome (GOLD analysis project Ga0209367, IMG submission 187412) | Marine gutless worms symbiont microbial communities from Max Planck institute for Marine Microbiology, Germany - Olavius geniculatus... ... | reverse complement strand
AGTTGTAAGGGGGGCCGCCGTCCCCGGTGGGGGGTGCGCTAGTAAGACTTGGTCATTCTCTAGCGTGTGTAAAAATTTGGGGGCGCAGCACCCCCTAGGGGCCGAAATATGGTTTTCCGAAAAATGCGCTTTCGGTGGGTTTAATTCCACATCTAGATCTCCAAGGTCACTGGACCGAACTTCACTGGACTTGTTTCGCCTAACGTGGGAGGAATCGGTGTCAAACGAGTAACTCACCGATTTTGAATATCTTCATCCGTTCCAAAGAAATTGGCTGCCAAACTTCGAAGTCGACCGAAATCGGGCCAAATTATGCATGTTTTTGGCCCCTAAAAATTTTTTGGGGAGGCTCCCCCAAAATTTCGGCCCAGGATTATAAAATTGAACATATTTAGGAGCATCATGCAAAATTTTGCGGCGATTGGCCCACGGAGCTCGGAGATTACGCGAGGGGAAAAAAAAGAAAATAAACCACAGCAAAACTTAAGTCCGCTTCCGCAAGCTATCGCTTACGGGCGGACTAATAAACAATGCCAAATGCAATAAAAATCAGCACAACAATATTTGTCAGTAATATACTTTCCCTCCAATTTTCTGCATAAATGGCAGGTTTATGACAAACAATTCTGCTATCTCCTACTGTCTACAGCTTCTCTCTTTATGTCCCACTAAATCTTCTTAGTAATGTCACTTCGCAATTTGTAAATGTTATCTTTCTCCTGTTGCTTCACTAACATTCTCAATCTCCAATGTTTTGCAATGCAATGTATTTAAAATGCCCTCATATACTTTTTAAAATACTTCACGCTGATAAAATATCACAAATGATGTACATCAAATTCAATGCACACTAGTGATGATTCGATATTAATATTTCAGTTTTGATACAATATCGATACAATAAATTTGGAAAATATCGCGATATTGATATCAATATTTTTAAAATGATAAGTATAAGAACAAGATGTGAAGGTTCAGCAAGGCAGTTTGCTTTACATAGATACTAAAATGTGTCAGAGAACTTAGAAATCAACTACAGACTGTTGTGTCGTTAAATTACAACACTATAGTTAGTTTGCTTCGGTTAGCTTGTCGTTTTCTCTGTTTATTCTCGTTATTTTGGTAATGCAATAATAAAAATAGAAACTTTTGGTGTAAAATATTGTGACATATCGAAATATCATGATATATAAAAGATATCACAATATATCAAAAATTTGATATTTTTTTGACGATACAATACCATATGATATATAAATATCAAAAACGATACATCGATATTTTCAATATATTGAATCATCACTAACACACACGCTACTGTGGACTTGTTACGGAGTAAATGCAAACTATACTGACTTCATAAACACCGGAATTGTCCTGCTTCAGTTTGGCCACATTTAGCAGTAAAGACCAGACATGTCCCCTTAATGAGTCCGGAATGCCTTTGTACACTCTTCGTGCAACCTACAGTCACAATATGTGTAAAAATCCACATGCCACAAAATTCGATGGACCCTGGTTATCAGGACTTCCCAACTTTGTGCTATAAATCAGCTGATGTCTACAACTACAGAGTCAAACAGTTCTTCTCTAGAAGTATTTAGTGAAATTATTATGCACTGTACTACACGATACATGATATACACTACAATTCTGCAAAACTTCCTGCACAATTAATGAAAATATGGAGCAGTCAATATTTTCTTAACATGACCGCCACACGCCAAGCTGTCAGTGGGGTAGGGTAGTGTCGTACTACCTGTCATTGACTTTGAAGGTCATCCAAGATCGATGATATTTATGTCATCTGATTAGTGATTAATAGTAACCTAGGCCCTATCTTGCACCGTTTAGCCACAATAGCATGCACTGGCCTTCAAGGTCATTTGAGGTCGATGATTTGCACGTTATTTAAAAGCCAACATGCGACTTCCTATTAGTGATCAATAGCAACTTAGACCCTATCTCGCATCGTTTAGCCGCAGTAGCACGTAACGGCCTTCAAGGTCAATAATTCCCATCTAATCTGACAGGGCATATGCCACTTTCTGTTAGTGATTAATAGTAACTTTGGCCCCATCTTGCACCATTTCCAAGATATGGCCACTTATAGCTTGAAACATTCCATTCCATAGTGCATTATGACCCCTGAAGATCATCCAAGGCCATCGATTTATATGTCTTTTAAAAGCCAGTATGCGACTTCCTATTAGCGATCAATAGCAATCTAGGCCCTATCTTGCACCGTTTAGCCACTATACATGCATGACAGACAGATGAAAAACAATAAACAACTCGTGACATAGAGCCAACCTTAAGCTTACAGCTTAGTGGTTGGCCCAAAAAACCATTCAACACAATGTAATGACAGTCGCAAAACAGTCGACCTTTTCGCTGGGATAATACTTGTTCCAATTACGACACATCTTTAGCCATTTAGGTGTCCGCTCCATCTCTAGTTGTTTTATCTGCAAACAACATTCGCGATTTATCCCTGTCATCATATCTCGATTCTGTGATATATCTCTGTTACTATTACGTTAACACACATACATGTACCTGTAATGCAAGACATCCAGTGTTACCAACGTAAGTTCTTTTGGTATAGAACTATGGTATGACTTTGTTGTATGTCGATGAATGTGACAAATAAAACATCCTGCCTGCAAAGTGTTGAGTAAAAATTCCCCCAACAGTGAACACTGGTAAATCTGAAATATAGAGTAACTCCAGGAAATTAGGCAGTTGCACAAAAAACAGTAAAATCAGCTCAGCAGCAGCACAACAACAACAGCAGCAATAGTAACTTACATAAATTACAAAAAACGACTATAAACAATAAAGCACAGGATATTACCTTAGCTTCCACCTCATCTGGAGCCTTTGGCAGATGGCTGTCACTGAAAGCAGTCAACAAACATGGCATTTAATGCAACAGCTGTGATGAGTGATGACTCAACATGGTACTGACAATTACACAACATACACTGACTTGCAACATAATCATGACAAATGAATCTGATAATCTGTTATTATAAATTAACACCTAAGCATAATACAAACTATCAAAAAAATATTCTGGCTGACTGAAACAAAAAATGCTGTGACAAAAATGGTTAGGTGTTCTACAGTTACTAGTGCGGTACACATTAATAGCATTTAGCAGTATACATTAATACTGCCCGATAAAAAATGACTCACGAAACTCAGTCAATGTCTTACAGAGCTCTCCAGCAACGATGACACGTGTTACGTACTGAATAAATCCATATCTGTCAGTGGTGTGATAAATGTCGAAGCTGGGATCCTCCCATGGATCAATATCTGCCTTTTCATGTCCCTGCATTCACAAGATTAACAGACAAAAATAGCAGCAATGTGTGGTGGGTGGGATGATGTAGTTGTTAGTTGTTAACACACTGTGTCTGATCTATGCAGCTAAGGTCACTTGCACTACATCCATAACATGAACTGAATAAACACTTGCAATTGCAATGGTTGTGACATGATATAAACGCTATAAACAAAGTCATTTTCATTATCACTTATTAAATATCAGCACAACTTCATGCAGCAATCTGCCCTGAAAAAATGTAATCCAAAAGATAAAAAAAGTTTTTTTAAACCAAACAAGAGTCATCACATAGGACGAGCAACACTAATGCCTCGTCTTTTACCTTTTCGATAAATTAAGTATTGTGGCACAAATGTACAGATCTGCTCACAGAAGTGTTGTTCCTTGATCAGTCATTTATGCAGCTTTCAATACAACATGGAGTTAAATTTCGGCAGTAAATGACTAACTGTATGACGAGTCCAAGACAATCTAGATTAACTGGCAATCAAATGGTGCAGCTGCTGACTTAGTAAGCATGCCAACACAAAAAAAAACAATTTTGCATAGACAGCTAAGTCCACTGCATGGGAGCTCATCTCCTTTTCTGGAACTTTGAGCTGGTATGGGTTAGACAATCCAAAAAGACCAGATGGCCGACTCTACATTAGCAGCCAGCATCTTTCACTGACTGGGTCAGTATACCAGCTGTCCTGGTAACAAGGCCTACTGTTATGCAGAACTCACCGTTTCTTCCCTAGCGATGGCAGTAACCACTGCCAGTACTCATTCTGGTTAGCCACAGAGAGACGGCCAGGCTGAGTTGGCCTGGGTGGCTTGGTTAAATATAAAGACAGTATACCCGCAAATGGTCACCCATATCAATACCATTCTCGCTCAACATCGAGCAAGTTCATTAATGAAACCAACAATGTTGCCACGCTACCTTATCATATTTGTCAATAATGTCAGCCCTCTCCTTTGCTGCTTGTGCCAACAACGTCTTTTCGTCTGCTGTTAGTGTAGCACCTAGTACACAAATAATCAACTAGAAAGCAATCATAGCTCGCAGGTACCTCCGCCAAGGCAATGCTATTCGCCAGGTGGCGTCATCATCTTCAATTTTGCAGCAGTTCCCATATGCCCCCTTTAACGCAATGGTAACAAAAATTTCAAAGTGATCCAGAATCTAGGATTCCTGCCAGATCACCCCCAAAATTTAAGCACTTGTAGCTTATGAACAAGAACACTTGTAGCTTATGCCATGCCCGATATTCCCTCAAAATTTCAGAAAGATCCGTCCATAACTTTTTGAGTTATCTTGCTAACACATAGACAAACAAACAGACAAACAGACAAACAAAGTCCGACAAAAAAATAACCTCCTTCGCGGAGGTAAATATCAGCACACTGTATCCTCTAGCAAGATTCAGACCAAAATCTCCAGGCATTAAAATATGTAACTCCAATCTTCGCAAACTAGTTAGATCAAAGTTCTTGGCAGTTAAATTCTGTAAAATGATGACAATAAAATGTTGAATTAGCCATCTTCACAGTGGCAACTTCCAGAGTAATCATGCCATACTAAATGACTTAAGCTGACTATGTAACAAAACTCACTCATAATGGTTCATCGATCATTCCAGACAGTAATGCTCTACAAAAACACAATTCATGTGATAGATGCATAAAAAGTACACATGTTTACTGGCACATGGCAACACACAAAAACTACAATAAATGACAAAGTTTAAAAAAACATCATTAAACATCAACCTCTACTGACATCACATGAAGTTACTAGAGCTGCAGATTAATTGCAGCTAACTCTGCGATTAATGATTAATAAATTTATCGCGATTAATTTTCTTAATCACAATTAAATAATTAATCGAAGGCAATTTTCTTGCTGACTGCTCTTCTTAATGGTCATGCTCTTAATTTGCACAGGTCAGATGTGTAGCATAACTTTTAAACATTTGGCCGCTTAATTTGTCTGTTTCTAACCGAGGAGGAAAAACCAGGCAAAAAAGGATTAATAGAAATCATTTTTGAATAGAAAGCTGCTGTTAAAAGGTCAACAACTGTGCGATTTATCGCGATTAAAACTTTTAATTGCATGATCAATAACAATTAAAACTTTTAATCGATCTGCAGCCCTAGAAGTTACATCAGCTTGTAACTCTCATATAATATCAGTATCCAGAAAAAAACTTTGCGACACAAGCGGTGGATAGCAAAGATGACACCTGTATTTTAATCATGGTTTCAGTCTATGGCAAGCGAAATCAACTTTTATTCAGAAATAATGATATCGCTAATTTGAATTAGTGACATCACTATTAGTGACATCACTAATTCGAATTAGTGATATCACTATTTAAATACTGATATCACTATTTAAACAGCAGAAATTAGCAATATCACTAATTCAAAATAGCGATATCGCTAATTCGAATTAGTGATATCGCTAATTCTTAGATATCGCTAATTCAAAATAGTGATATCGCTAATTCGAATTAGCGATATCAATAATTCTGAACGAAAGTTTAGTTCCCTTTTGTCTAGCTCCCTTAGCCCCCGACTCGTGCCGCTGCCACCAGCCAGAATCATCTGGTGCCGCCGCCAGCCGAAAAACAGACAGCGCGCTGCCTAGCCAGCCGAAATTATTGGCCGCCACTGCTGCCGAAATTTTTACGGCGCGCCACAGCTTGCAGTGATTATAGACCTGTGTACATGTGTGTGCATATTTTTTGTTAATTTGTATTATTCTTTCGGCAACTATTCGGTTTCAAGCACTGTTCATGTTTCGGTATACATGATCGTTCTATGTCAGCATTACGTAAACGTTACTTAGACCTAGTTTTTAGCCGACCATACTTATGTGATGGTCAAGCTGTGTCTTGCTTGTCATCGTCTGTCTGTCTGTCCGTCTGTCATGAATGTACTGTGGCTAAACATTGCGAGATACAGCCTAGGTTGCTATTGATCACTAAGAGAAAGTCGCATATTGGCTTTCAAATGACATGAAAATCATTTACCTTAAATGACTTTGAAAGTCAGTACTGCAGCAGGAACTGTATAGGCTGTAGCATTTCTTCCTGAGCAAGGTGTTTGACTTCCTATGGGTGGTCTATTGTGACCATGCATCTATCTGCCACTGTTATGGAGATATGGCCATTTTGAAGTTTTTCTAGTAAATGCTCTTCCAGGAACAGAGGTCGGTCGTTGGTTGATCCTTAATATTACATTGATCTCATACTCCTCTTCGCTACCTTAGGAATGTAGCACGCAAGAAGTAAAAAAAAATTAGAACTAATTAGTGATATCACTAATTCAAATTAGCAATATCACTATTTCGAATTAGTGATATTGCTAATTCCTTGATATACCTAATTCTGTATAGCGATATCACTAATTTAAATTAGTGATATTGCTATTTTGGCTTGAATTAGCGACATCACTAATTCGAAATAGTGATATCTCTTATCTAGAATTAGCGATATCACTACTTTGAATTAGTGATATCGTTAATTCTGAATACAATAATTCTAGCAGTAGATTGGCGATCTTGCTGTTAGCACTGGAAAATTGCTAGAGGTAGATCGGGTAGGCACATTATTAGGTACATGGTAGAACTTGTTTCTGGTAGTCATAGGACCATGCCGACACTGTCACGTATTTAAATCAGGCTTACTCAGTATTATATTAGAGTCCATCTCAAGCCATATCTGTTTCTTTGTAACACGTGACTTAAAAATATATTGTTTTTGAATAAATTTGGTAATTAATAACAAAGTGACTGACATTTCAGTCCCAACCACAGTCCTGGTAATGCAGTGAAGAAATATGGCTGCATTCTTACATTAATAATGTGATAAATGTAATTAGATAAAGTGGCGATCTACCACTAGTAATTTTCTGCTCACTAGTGCGAGATCGCCGATCTACCCCTAGCACTGACCTTCTGAATAACAGTTGATTCCGCCTGTCATATCAGTCCCATTCGCAAACAAATGCCTGTTGACTAATGGTGTGACAGTGGCTTTAAGCAACGGTGTACAACACATACAGCAACAGACTACACAACAACCTACAACCGGAACTGGAAATAACACTGCTACATATTTGTCATCGACAGTAATTAAAGTGTCGACAAATCTTTATTTCCTCACTGCAAATTTGCCACAAAAACTGCCAACCTCTATTGCAAGTTGTCAGCTTCGATAAATTACAATTTCACTATCAAAGTGTACTAAATGTAAACAAGCAGTTTCGTAAACAAAAATTGCTCTGCCTAAAAAGCGAAATCTACACATGCGTTCGTTACGTTGCTTTGAATCCGTTGCGTTGCATACACTCTGTTGTGTTGCGTCAAACTGTTGCGTGCGTACCCTTCGTTGCCTGCTTTGCGTTTGTCGCGTGCGTTGCGCTGCGTGGACAAAGTTTTTTTCTAATCGATATTTCGATTTCGATCGTATCGTATCGAAATTAAAATTTTTATACTGACCCATCTTTACCATAGAGTATTATGACTATTGCATTGTAGCATATCTCTATGTTGTTGTTTTTCATTGCGTAAACAAAACCAAAAACGAAATAAAAATGGTATAATTAAGTAGTGATACTTGTTCACCTATAATGTAGATTTTTGTATTGTTTAATTTTGTTTATACATGTGATTTAACTGACTGTCAAGGATTTTAAACGTTAATTACACTTGTACGCTGTGCAATGTTCAGGGCTTGGAATACATAGGTTTCCAATGACGTCACGCAGACGCAACATTACGCGTCGTCGTGTTGTGTGGACCGAGTGCGTATGGGTATCGCAGTTGCGCCTAGAAGCTGCAGCGTAATGTGTAATTTCTAAGTTTAAAGATCGTTCAAAATAAACTGACAAAGTGAACTGTGTTAATAGTATATAAAAACAATAATTCTAGTGGTAGGTCGGCGATCTTGCTGTTAGCACTGGAAAATTGCTAGAGATAGATCGGGTAGATACATTATTGGGAAGATGGTAGAATTTATATGCCTGGAAGATGTAGAAGGTCTACAAACCATGCCATGACACTGTCACGTATTTAAATCAGGCTTATTCAGTATTATATCAGAGTCCATCTCGAGGCAAAGCCGTTTTTTGTAACACGGACTTAGAACTATAGTGCTTTTGAATAAATTTTATTTAAAGATTGGTAATCGTTAACATTTCAGTTCTAACCACAGTCTTAGCAATGCAGTGAAGAAGAAATGTGGCTGCATTCTTACATTAACAACGAGATAAATGTAATTAGGTAAATGACAATCTACCGCTAGTAATTTTCTGCTCTATACTGCGAGATCGCCGATCTACTGCTAGCACTGACCATATAAAAATGTGCACTGAAAGGCATGCAAACGTGCAAGTTATGTGGAACTATGTTTTTGTGAGTGTGCAGAAAACGAATCTATTTGTTTGTTTACAGTGCTCCTGCGATCTTTACTCTAGCTGAGTGTTGTATTTTTTATATTAGTATCTGCCGATTTTAGAAAGCAGTCAGCAGCATAAAAATTTGTGTGCTCTGGTGTTTTAACTCGCTGTAGTGTGACACAGCTCAGTAATAAATAATACTAATTGCTGCACAAAAATGTAACAAGTGATTTCTGGTACTACAATAGCACATTAGAGGTTAAATTAACGATATGTACTATATAAATTCACATTTCACTTACTTAACTTACTTGCAATGTTGTACTTTGCTATTGTGTGTATTTATGTTATTTTTTGTTTTAGGGGCCAAATGCTTCGCAGTTAGAGAAAGAGCTTGCAGCCGACCAGTTTCCTATCAATGAGCATTTTATTGGTCTTGTTAATGTATGTAATGCGATATCTGTTTCACTTGCTGACTTAGGCATTCTTGATACAGTGAAGTAGTCATCCGTTATATACTGATTGCATTGGCATATTGTAACTTCATAATAATGTTCATATACATTATTGGTATATGGAAAAAGGATTTCTTTTTTATTTCATTTTGAAATTGTAACTCGTAATTTGTCAGTTGAGTCTGAACTTACTAGTTATTTATACCGTATACTGTAGACATTATTGCTGGCTTGATATATATAATTATATATGTCACCTTCTGTCATAGATTGTATCTGTTAATTGGTACAGTGTAAGTTAAGTTTTTCAAGTGAGAATTCTCATCATTTATTTCTGACTTAGTTACTGGCATTGATTATATTATGAGTATTGCTGTTTTTTATGCAGTTTGGAAACACTTGTTACTGCAACTCAGTATTGCAAGCACTGTACTACTGCAAGCCATTTCGTGACATGGTTTTACTGTACAAGCAACAGACTAAAAATCAGAAGAAAGAAACGTTGTTAACATGTTTGGCTGATCTCTTCTATTCTGTAGCAATCCAGAAACGGAAAACTGGGTCGATTGCTCCAAAGAAGTTTATCCAACGTTTGCGGAAAGAAAATTGTAAGTTGACATGTACAGATTTCAGATAGGCCTAGAATTGGATGATTATTTTTTAATGTGTACAATACACATGAGTTGTGATTTCCATATAGTTCAGCTGTAAACAGAAAATTTTTCAAAGTAACATATAACACCACATTTGAGATATTGACTGATTGTACAATGTACATATATTTAATGATCAGTTCCCATTCTTTGAATGGTGTGGTCAAAACCTCATTTTGGCACAATTTGCACAGTGAAAGCATTGTGGTGCAGAAATTGTAGAAATATATAGAATCAGATTACATTTGGTGAGTTTTTCTTTGTCAGCCACATGCGTGTTGGTGTTAAGTGTGTTAAATGGCAATATCAGTTAGGCATATTGTTAATTGATATAGTGTAAGTTATGTTTAGCAGGTGATATTACTCATCATTTATTTTATTTCTGTGTGATGTGTGATTTACTGCATTTGCCACTTCGTGCCAAGTGACTACCCTTGTTTGTTGTGTTGACTGAAGACTACTGTACCCAATTACCCATTCTGTAGATGCCATGGAATTTTGTGACATTTCACAATCATAATGAAGTTGCCATAAAAATGCATCACTAAACTATTATGCTACAGCTGCATTACCAAACTCTGTGTTCTAAATGTGAAGTTAGCAATAAACATTTTGCTTAGCAAGATAATTTTTAACAGCATTTTGTGATGTTCTTTGCATCTATCAAATTCTCTAGCGTTTCTGTATTTTCCGATAAGTGGCTGACTGTACTAGGTGCCCAGTAGCTGTTGTGTGAAGTAATTTTGATGATTTTTTTTGTAGTATCATTCGACAATTATATGCAACATGATGCACATGAGTTCCTTAACTATCTGCTGAATACTATTGCCGATTTACTGCAAGGTAAGAATTTTGATAACCACATGGTTTTGTGATGACTGAAGAAATTATCATCTTATTTTACGTGTGCTGATGCGTCATGACCTGAGTAATTTGCTGACAATTGAACTGTCTTATTCTTACTCAGTTTTTACGCGTGATAGCAGAATGCTTCGCACGTCTTAGCCATGGCCTGGGCGTCTGTCTGTCTGTTCGTCACACTGCTGTATTGTGTCAAAACGGTGCAAGCTATCGTCACGAAATCTTCACCGTGGGCTGCCCCAAAGGCTAGTATTTTGTGACAAAATTTTGTGCCTCTGAGTGTGGGGGTTCTCCTAGGACGAAGGCGTCAAAGAGGGGTACCTCCCAAAAGACGTTATTTTGCCGATATTGGCTGTTTAGTGTGAAAACGGTTGTAGATAGGTACAGACATGCTGCTTATCATAACAAGCACTGGTGACAGGCTTTTTAGATTTATCAACATTGATGACTTTGAACAACCTTTAACCCACCAAAAGGGATTTTTAGTGAATTTTTTTGCATTTTTCTGGATGCAGCACACATTTTAACACTGAATTGCGACGAAATGGCTGGAGTTAGACCAAGACAACCTGCATATGAAATTTTCAGCACTAAACATAGATTTAAGCAGTCCAAGTTCCGACCCCCTAGGTTCAAGGAGGCCGCTGCAGTCAGGCATCAAAGACTGCTACCCCCCTAAAAAGTGGTTATTTTACTGCTATTGGCTCGTGTAGCGTGAAAACAGTTGCAGATAGGCACAGACATGCTGCTCATCATAACAAGCAATAATAATGACAAGCTTTTTATTGGTTCAACGTCGATGACCTTGAATGACCTTGAACCTCGAAAATAGTGGTTTTTCATGAATTTTTTGGCGATTTCCGGCTGCCTTAAACAATTTAAGAGTGAATTGCACCGAAATGGCTGGAGATGGACCTGGACAACCTGCATATGACTTTTATTTAGCATAGAATGTACATTTTTAAGAATCTAAGTTTCGATCTTTTAAATTCAAGGAGTCTTCCATATGGAGGCCTCAGATTTAAGTACTTTTTCGTGACGCATTAATATCTTTTTTGCTGTACACTGATTGCCGAGGTGGCAGGACTGCTGCTATCGCGCGTCACATGAGCTTTGCTCAGATTACTTGTATTTGCATAAGTTAAGCTGTTTGCTTTACCATATCTTACTTTTCTTTAATTTGAGTGGCATTTACAGCTTTTGGTGCTGTTGTATTCTTCAGTAAAGTTTATAGGATGGGGGTTATGAACTTATTTCACCATTTATAAATTTTTTTTCACATGGATATGTTGAATTTTATGCATTGCTGTCTGTTGATCAGGTAGTGCACTGTGGTTTGTTTTTTTAGCTGAGAAGCAGCAGCAGTCAAAAACGAAGGTCAACAGCCATGCAGAATGGCGGTGGTAATGTTAACGATGCTTCAGCATCATCAAGTCCTTCTCCCAAGCTTGAACCAACTTGGATTCATCAAATATTTCGGGAACATTTACCAGCGAAACCCGGTGTTTAAACTGTGAGACGGTAATAACAGAAACTCACTGCTTTGCACCTTTTACCTTTTACCTGTGGTTCTTGTGTATTTTGTAACCTGTTCATAGCATATTACTGCCATGTTACTATATGTTAGAAATATTTGTGTTAACTATATTGTACATGATTTGTGCTTGTTTGCATTTGACATTTGGCTGTTGCTTAGTCATTATAACAATGCATCTTGACCGACCAGTTGAAACAACCAAATACTTGATTTTACAAGTAATGTGAGCAAAGCTCACGTGACGCATGAAATTTTACAGGTTTATTTACTCAAACGTTCTACATCTAACTGGCCATCACGCTGTTCAGATTTCATCACAAAGGATTAGTGGCCTCCAAATTCGCCGAATATAAATCCAGTGGATTATCGCATGTGGGGTGCAATGTTGGAGTCTTACCGCAAGCTTAAAACAAAGCCGAAAACAATTGCTGAACTCGAGGAATCGCTTCAGGTTATCTGGGGCAACCTATCACAAGGACCTATCGACAGGACGGTGAAAGACTTCTCAAATTAAGCGACTGAAGTCTTGTGTTGGAGCTTGGAACTGGTGGTGGACACTTCGAACATTCACATTGACAATGGAATTCTGGCATCTGATCATTAGTTAACTGTCTTGTTTCAGCGATGTTATTGAACTGGTGTTGTAGCTTGAACATTTTTTAACGCTGAAAAATCGGTAGGTGGTCATGTTAAAAACTTCATAACTTTGTTGTTTTTCAATGGAATCAAATTTTATTTGGCAGTTAGTCGTAGAACAATTCCGGAAATAAATCTGTAAAATTTCAGATTAAAATGCTAAACGGTTGCTGAGAAAACAGCGAAAAACTTTAGGGGACTACTTTTTTGCCACACCCTGTATATACCTATCTGCAATCGTTTTCACGCTACACGAGCCAATAGCAGCAAAATAGCCACTTTTTAGGGGGTACCCCTATTTGACGCCTGCATGCACAGGCCTCCTTAAACTTATGGAGTTGGGACTTGGACTACTAAAATCTGCGTTTAATGCTGAAAATTTCATAGGCAGGTTGTCTGGGTCTGTCTCTAGCCATTTCGGCACAATTCGCTCTTAAAATGTGTGTCACAGCCTACATGAACATGAAAAAATTCACGAAACCACTAATTTTGGGGGTTCAGGGTCGTTCAAGGTCATCGATGTTGATAAAACTAAAAAGCCCGTAACCAGTCCTTGTTATGGTAAGTAACATGTTAGTATCTATCTGCAGCCGTTTTTACGCTAGGCTAGTCAATACTGGCAAAATGACGTCTTTTAGAGAGTGTACCCCTTTTTGACGCCCTCGTTTAAGGGGAACCCCCTCACCCAGGAGCACAAAATTTTGTCACGATAAACTAGAGGCCTTGAGGCACCACGCAGTGAAGATTTTGTGATGCTAGCTTGCACCGTTTTGACACAGTACAGCAGTGTGATGGACAGATGCCCAGGCCATGGCTAAGGTGCACGAAGCATTCTGCTATTGTGCGTAATAAAATTGTGATGGGTCTCTAAAAAAACTTTTGGAATATGCTGAAGGATGATTTTCTTAGACTAGATGCCTTTAACGCAGACAACGATGTCAGAAGGTCCAGTGGGGCTCTATCAGAAGTGAGTGTTTGCTGAACGGATGTTTTAGGTGCGTAGCAAAGAGGAAGATTTTCTTGACCTGTCCGTGGAAGTGGAGCAGAACACGTCAATCACACATTGTCTGCAGGCGTTTAGCAACACGGAGACGCTCTGCAGTGAGTGCAAGTATTACTGTGAAGTCTGCTGCAGCAAGCAGGAGGCTCAGAAACGGTGAGCATCACAAACATTCAAGCAGTTTAATGAACCTGTTGTACTCAAATCTCCGATGATAAATAGACCGGCAGTGATGTTACACTGTAGTTAAACTTGGTAGCATACCCAGTACTCAGCACCATGTAATGCCGTAAGGCCTAATTTACTTTACAAAACTTCTTAGGAGTTTCGCTTTTTTTTTACCAAGTCAGCATCTCACTGACTTACAGTATTTCAAGTTTTTCGTAGGAATTTGTATTTGCTCATAGTGTATAAATAGAAACACTATTGGAGTGATGTTGGTGGTCCTGTCTGAGTACTCATCTGCTTTTTGCCGCTGCCCATGGTTGCCATTGATATAGGTCTAAACACTGGTAAATTAGCTGATTATGTGCAATTTTGCTACCTTAATATGCTTTGCTTTAGAGTTCACATTTATTTTGACAGTATGTAGAAATTATGTAGATTGTATAGAATTTCTATCTACGCTAAAACCTATATATGACCATTGAGATGATGCAGTACTTTGTGCAAAGGTTTTCAGGTGCTGTTGTAGGATGCGGGTGAAGAAGTTGCCTCACGTGCTTGCATTGCATCTGAAGAGGTTTAAACTTGAGCAGCCGAACAGATCTATCAAGTTATCATACCGAGTGGTTTTTCCACTCGAACTGCGTCTCTTCAACACGGTAGTTGCCACGTCTCACTTCTTTTTTCGTTTTCAACCTGATTTTAGGCAGCTGTCTGTTATGTGCTTTTAAGTGCTAAATTTAGATTTGTGAGAGGTATTTTGAAAGCTTGGCAACTGAGCTATTAAACTACATTTAATGGCACTTTGCTAACTACAGTCTGTTAATCATACATGGATATAAGAAGGGCAGAGTTGTAAGTAAGTAAGTGATTTATATAGTGCATTAACTGTAACAACCTCGAACATGCTCGATGTGTTAGTAATACTAGAAGCAAAAATGTTGTTATTTTTGCAGCAGATGACTCGGCGACTGATAAAGTTATCATTGTGATGCAGCAATGAATAATGCAATCAATCACTTTCAATATCTAGGTGTATTCAGCAGAATAATTTGTTGATATTTCTGCAACTGCTGTTGCCTTTGTTGGAATGATTTCTGTTTGCCACGAGATGTTACAGTGAACAATTTGTCATAGATATGAAAAAGTTGGTAGGACCTCTCATTTTCATTTATCAACTTGTCTTGTTCTTTTCTGACAACTGTTTCTTTGATCCACTGGTCCATTTTGTTGCTTTTGGGTTTAATTTTTTAAATAAATTTTTGTACCTCATTATTTACTTTTTCGGTCCATGCATTTATTGAAAGATTTAGTTAGATGTGCCAGACGTTCTGAGTTCTGATAAGTTTTGTCCTGTGGTGTGACGCAGTCTGACGATGCATGCAACCCTGATCGAATGTATGATTTGATATCGGTCGTGATTCACTGTGGTAGCGGACTGAGCCGTGGCCACTACATCAGCATTGTGAAGAGTCATGGAATGTGGGTTCTCTTTGATGATGACATCGTTGATGTAAGCTCTCTGCCAGTTTTTCATTGTTTCTTCAAGTGTTCTACGCTGTATGTATGAATGTTATTGTGCACTAGTCCTGGCAGGCTGAAATACTGCTCTTGGCCATCTGTCTGTCTCATGTGGGCTCCTAAATCTAAAAGGTGGAAAGAAGACAAAGTTGGGTGTGAATGTTCCTCCAGGCAGGATTAACTACTGTAGTGTTAGCTTATATTCGTAATTTTAGAGTCACCAGGCTGACTTATATTTCCAGTATTCACGCAGGCCGTACTGGTATGCACAAAACAGTACAGTATAGCAGAAAGTTCAAAGAATTGGACAGCTGATATTGCAAGTAATGAAGTGCTTTTACACCGTTTGTTTAAACTGTCTGGAATAGTATGTAGATTTTTAAAATAAATTCCATTCCAGCAATTGCCAAATAATTGAGGAATCACTATTCACTATTCACTGGCTATCCAAAGTTACAGAACATTTATAGTGAGCCTACTGCATAATGAACCTAGGCACATTGCTTATGTCCTTAGATTGAAAACTACAGGGCAAGTGGATAGATATTAAAAGGCTAAAATGATGAAGATTCAGCAGTTTTGCTGAAGTCTGCAGATACGATTTGACCAAAGTGTAATCATTGCACGCTCATGATGTGAAAATGTACTTGACAAATTTGATGCAAGTCGTTTGGTTACAGTTAGGTGATATTTTATTGTTGCTTAGTTATTCCAGCAATGCATTTTCACTGGCCATTTAAAGAAACAGAATCTAGCCCTAATTGATTTTTTACCAAGTGAGAGTGAGTTTCTTGTGACAGATACGATTTGACAAAAATGTCTTAGTGTACAATCTGATAAAAGGACTGTTGTGAATGCAACCGTTGAACGTAACTCTGGTATTGCAAAATGTTTGTCTCCGAATTTTTGTGGCCACTTAGTGATTGCTGGTCATTTGCAGAAAATCGAAGCTTCAAGCATTGAAGATTTTTACGGTTTTGCATCAGACATTCAAAAGACATCTGAATCTGGCTACATTTTGTTCTATCAATCAAGAGAGTGATGGTGTCTTTATGATTATGACAGTTGACTTTAGCAATTGTAATATACTGTTTGTTTGATAGAATCAAGCACAACTTGAATCTGTATTTATATGTAAGATATCAGTTTTGTGTCAATTTTTACTGCTACAGGAGTTTGACAAAGTTGGGTGTGAATGTTCCTCCAGGCAGGATTAACTACTGTAGTGTTAGCTTATATTCGTAATTTTAGTCACCAGGCTGACTTATATTTCCAGTATTCACGCAGGCCGTACTGGTATGCACAAAACAGTACAGTATAGCAGAAAGTTCAAAGAATTGGACAGCTGATATTGCAAGTAAACTGCAAACTGCAGTTTGGTACTCTAGATAGTTAGTGTCACGAGAACAGGTAGATGTAGATTGCTGTAGCCATGGTGACCCCTCGTGAGCCTGGGTGTAGTTCTAAGAAAGAACTGGAGGTGACATAAGGCAAAATCTTTCCTGAATGCTTGCACTTTATTCTCAAACTGTCATGTGTACAAAAATAATTATTTTACAGTACATTATTATATAATACAACATATGTTGTAATTCATTGTAAATTTGTAATTATTTCAGCAACAGAAACTGCTCCAAGATAAAACTGCAGTCATAGGGAGTACAACAGAGAACAGATTTATAGGCCTTCGCTAAAAATGTATAGCATCATGGTTAGCCTTTTACCTGGATTTTTGGGGATATGTGTGATCTCGCTAGACAAAAGTGGGAAGACAACATCGCCGTCCCACTGCGTGCCTGGTCCTGACCCACCTTAATTAAATTGTGTTGCAGCTAATGCTGCTTGTAGCACAAGAAGTCTGGTTATCACATAGACTGCACACTGCTGCAAAAACTTTGCAGAACTGTTGGAAAAACTTTGCAGAACTGTTAAAGATATTGATGTGTGTAAAAACCCACAAATTTGTTCAAATTCACGCAAAATTATTGGCTATCTCACCATTCCACTGACCAAATATGATTTCCTATCATTTCCAATCATGTCCATAATAACAGTTTGTTAGATTGTTTATATTTTTGTGCACTTTGCTACCACTGAGCATGACCGTCTCATTGTGGTAGCATTTTGCACTGCTGCTTATTGTTACATTAAAATAGTAACAGTTGTAACAGTGTTTATAGTGCTGTCATCATGGCATCGCCATTGCGAGAGTTCACCCGGTTCACTTGATCAATATGCAGAACAGTGCCAGGCAATTGGCTTGAACCACAGATCTGCCTAAACACCACAATCCACCATCACTATTTGACCCGAAAGCTGATACTCATTTTATAATCCCATGGGTGGGAAAGAGCTGGGTCGGCCCATCTTTGGGGTGATTAAAAGTAGTTGACTGCTTTTACAAAAACAAACAGAATGGTATTCAATAGTCTATGCTACAGTGCACAGTTGTGCTTTGTTGTTTATTTATTTGGTGTATTGTTTTCTATTAATACTGCATGCATAGTTCAGTTTCGTGTTTCATAGTTTACCAGCACTCACGCAGAACAGCCAGTTGTGTACTTTTAAGATTTAAAAATATGAATTTTTATTTTATTAACAATGTAATGTTAGATGCACATTTGCTCTGCAGTGCACTTGTTCAAGATCATTTATCTATCGTGCAGTAAGCATGTAAAGCAACGTGGGCCACATCCATCCTGTGGTGGGTTAACTTGTTAACTGGCCTGCGACGCCAAGGTAAATACACCGGAAACAAGCAGAATTATTTGCCTTGCAAATTATTCATTTGCTGTCTTGCTTCCTTTTCGGACCTGTTTTTGTGGTACATGGTAACGTACCTCCCAAGTTCAGGTGGGAACGCACCAGTGAGCTCAGTAAAATACAATGGGTGTGCTGTTTTTCATTATTAATGACGGTACCATTTTGCATTGGTCTAGCCTGGGGCGATTACCGGACCATGTGGCCCGTGGTTAGTAAAGGTTATGCAGCATTGATGTTATTATGGTATGGTCAATCGTTGTTGCTCTGCTGGTACAAACAATAATTTTTTGACTAGCATTGTGCATCTGTTCTGTAGTGTTTTTCATTTTGGTTCTGCAGATTATTAGAACTGTCATTGCACACTTTAATGGCGAGTTCTCACAATTTTAGGTTTAGGTCGTTTTTTGTCTTTTGTGATCAATGTAAGGTTTTTCTGTAAATGCTGAGATTGATGACTGTCTGGAGGATAACAGGGAAGACTATTAGAACTGCCATTATCGATACATATGCACAATTATAATCGGCAGTTCTGACAATTTTAGGTTTAGGTCATTTTTTGTGTTCCGTGTTTCATAAAGGTTAAACTTTCTGCAAAGGTCAAACTTTTTGTTTCGTTACTATGTGTATGTGCAATTTTGCCTGCAAAGGCCGTCCCCGAAATGACCTATACTGTGTCGGGTGGGACGTTAAACGCTACTCACTCGCTCACTCATTCTGCAGATTAAAACACTAGCCAGCATGATGAGCAATACTGCTGCAAATTGATCTCAGTGACCACTGTTAAGGAAAACACCAAAATTGGTATCACGCTATCGTGGAAAACCTCCGATTAGAGCAAACAACCATGACAAAACATCCTCAGAACAAAACATTTTTTCAGTAAACCTTTACAAAAATATCACAACATTAAAACTAACCAAAAACGTAAGTGCTTGAGCAGATGAGGAATGTCCAACAGAGCAAATACAACTTGGCAACGAATAAAACACGTGTGTATTACTAATAAGAAAGTATGCAAGTTATCACACTGTTTCCTGTGGAATACACAGAGACTTGAATGATTTACTTTGACATGCACACATTTTGATAAAAGCTGGTGAAGGAATGTGTAAGTTGCTCCAACGACATGTCCCAAGTTGAAACAGAAAGTATGTTTAGATGTCTTTAACTGATTACCAGATGTTATGCTATTGACAGTTCACAGTCAGCAACTTGACTACATGTAACATGCAACAACAGCGTAAAAGCATTTGGCAGGAAGTTCAGATGTGACACTGCTGTTGGCGTCGAGCGCAGAAGCATGCTGTTTTCCAGACTTCGACACAGTGCTTCACTCTGACGTCATCGGGAAACCGACCGTCTGTCAACGCCGGAATGGCAGCAAGTCCTCTGTGTTGAAGATACTCATCCAACACGTAGCTCAACCTGTATCACAGCAGGCAGTTTGTCATTGTACGGCCTAACTAACAGGCTGCATTAAGGGTTATGCCAGTCCACCATCATCATCATCATCATCACATATTTGTTTAATAGCAGAATTTGACATACGCAATAATGCGCACAATGCAAACTATGGGCCTAAAAATTAAAAAAAAGTTTTAATTTCTTTTAATTTAATTTTTTTAATTTTGTTACATCGCCTGTAACAATAAAACAACAAAGAGTAAAAAACAATGACTTGCAATATCTACATCAGTTCAGTTTAGTTAGGCTACTAGTAGTATGCAGTTAGTGCGTTAATACGAATATTTGTACCGCATACAGATAAAAAAAATCATGATTTAGAAATTTAATTTTATTAATCAGTCCATCCAATACGCGTCCATCTGTCACATACAGGCTCTTAAGTTGAGAACAGAAATATGCAGAAAAACCAAAAATGGTGTGGACGTTTCCCTGGAAAATACCAAAAGTAAATGGCATGCCACTTTTCGGTCAGAAAGGTCAAGGCTGCATAACAGGTTAGCATGGCCCAGTATATTTACCTAGTTCAAATATATAACATTAGTATGAGGTCCAAACAACTAATCACTGCAGACATTAGTCTTGGCTATCAAACATTTGCTATACAGTAGAAAGCTTGGTAGCAAAAGTACAGGTCTGGAAGTTAACAATGTCTTACACAGGCCTGCATTTTAAACCAACTAAAACATAAAATTTTTGGCTATAATATACTGAACCATAATGATAAAAAATGCTGCAGTGGGCAGTCCCAATGAGAATCATGTGAATGCCAGTGCTTTGACAGTGCTGGACGCATGACAGCAGTGGCCATTAAAATTATCACTCCAATAAATCCCCATAACTAACTTTTGAGGGACTTTAATGTAACCTGAAAAAATTGTCCACTTAAGCAAAAGCTGACATTAGTAGCTGTAGTGACACCAGTTCGTATTACTGCTTACAAACTACAAGTAACAACAGTTATATTAAAAAAAATGACTTTCTGCACTGATAGTGACAAAGTTAGAAAAACAACGCACGGGTGGTCAACGTTGTCTGCATAGTCTTCATGACTGGAGTCCTGTTTCACTGTAATTCTGAACAGAATGCATTCATGCAGTGACGGCAGAAAGCTGTCAAAGTTGACGTGCTGAAGTCCAAGGCGAACTTTCTGGGACAAGTCCTCTGGCAAATGTTCACGATACTTATCTTCCACAGTATCAAATGGGTCCTACACACATTAGTTGCACGTGAAATAATAATAATAATAATTGCCACAAATGAAATTAATGAATAATTGTCAAAATATCCAGATATATTGAAAAGAAAAAGACCTATTATTACACACAAAAACATTGTACCATAATGACTAGCAACTGATACTCAACACGGAACCATTTGTCTCAGTGTGCCACTGCATAATGCAGGGTGGGCCAGAAAAAAAGTGGCACTTTACTTTTGTCCATATCTTTGCCAATTATTGATCGATTTTCAAATTCTTTCACTGACATATTCTGCAGACAATTTGCATATAGCCCATCATACCACAAATGCGTCTCTACACTACCATGTGAAATATGAATGAAATATGCATGCATATGTTTATGGTGTGGAGAAGTTATATACCGTCCGCAGAATGTGCCAGTAATTTTTTTAAATCGGTCAATAACTAGTGAAGATATGGACAAAAGTAAAGTGCCACGTTTTTATGGCCCACGGTGTACATTTAGAGTAAGTAACAGTGTCGGACTTTACGATAATATGACGTCTGATTCATCACCCCCATTTCCAAATTCAGCTCAGTTTTCGTTCATGGCAAATACTCGAAATTTTCTGATTACTTGTATAAGTACACAGATAACTCGTAAATTATCATCCCTTAAAGTGATTCAATCCAATTTCGCAAAGAATGGCTATTTCCAAACGTTTAATTTTTCTGCTGCTTTACTTCAACATTGAAGATTCGTAGTTGTGCAAGACGGCATTAATATTATTATTATTACAGTGACAGACAGAAAGTGAACCTGTCCGTTGTTGGCCTGCATGCATGATCTCATGTAAGATAGAAGCAGCCATAGTGACTCCACGTGCTTCAGTCGACACGACTGGATCTGAAACAAGCGGCAACAAACTAAAACGTTCAAATCACATTCTCAGAAGAACATCATTATCCTTATTCTTATGGGCGGTCGGCGTGGTGTAGTGGTAACGCGTCTGATCCAATCAGCGAAGTTACTGTACGCCGGGCCTGGTTAATACTGCGATGGGTGACTGCCTGTGGGCAGGTGAACCATCTCGGGATGTAACCAACCGCCTAGGTCAACTCAGCCTTCCATCCCTCCGGGGTAGGT
>Ga0209367_1003206_pt1 | contig 22138 bp, 17 predicted proteins | sample WorMetLIZISLAND2_FD_187412 | JGI IMG/M metagenome (GOLD analysis project Ga0209367, IMG submission 187412) | Marine gutless worms symbiont microbial communities from Max Planck institute for Marine Microbiology, Germany - Olavius geniculatus... ... | reverse complement strand
CCAGTTGTGCAGTGGCTTTGCTCTCAAAAATTTTGTCCGATCCGCTCATTACTGCCCTTCTTTCACTTTTCTGATCCAAGTAAAAGTCAATGTCTTCTTGCTTCTTTTCCGCCGACAGAATTCGGCACTTCATAATTTCCTCAATGGCATCAGGAGCGCCAATGTCAGAATAGCTAATCCAGTTGGTGCACTTGAACTTGAAAGCAGCATATAAGCTAAGTTTAACTTTTAAATAGGGTTTAGTGGTGAAATATTAACTGATTAATTGCTAAGTTTAAGGAAGTTCTCATTGCCACTGCATATTTACATGATTACATATGCTACCATGTTTGGGTGCTTTGAGGGACCCCAAGCCCTCATTCTAAAAATAGGAGAAAAAGATTTTTACATCAATCAATGGCTGTAGAATGGGAAAAAATTCAATTTGACGTAGTCTGGAGGAAATAAAATTTTTTGAACACCCCTAACAGCATATGCTGCGGTTGGAGGCCCCAAATACAAGTGTGAGTCCCCTATAATGGGGGTTTGGGGGCGAAGCCCCCCTGAAGCTGAAACACTTTTGGCTTTTGGACGTTCACTGAAAGCCGCAAATTTGCCCACTTTTAAAAAATTGGAAACGCAAATATCAGATACAATTTGTGTTGCCTTTGCAAAAGTTTAATACGCAAAAGTTTAATACGCCACAATACGTCACAGAGTACTGTACATTAATGAAAAGTAATAGACTTGTCCATTTTGGGTAAACTTTCCACATGTTTAGTTATTTTATATTTTGAATATATTTTTTTAAAACTAGAAATTTTTTCATAACTAGCATGAAGCTCCTGAGCATACATGAGGCCCCCTCCGGCCGGGGCATGGGCACCAGGGGGGCCCTTCCGCTGGCTCTGGGTGTGAACAGAATTGACGACGCGACTCAACTGTCGGCGACAGTCGCCTACTGTCGCAAACGGTTGGCTCTCATTGGCGTCGTAGGTGTGAACGACAATGGAATTGCCTCGGCAATTCGACTTCACACCTACGACGCCGATGCGACTCAACTCAACTCAACTCAATTGTCAGCGACAGTCGCCGACAGTTAAGTTGGGTTTAGTCGCGTTGGCATCGTAAGTGTAAATTGGCCATTTGCTGGTGTCTGGCTGAGGGCTAAGAAACAGAGATTAGTGCCACCCTATGATCCTGGTTTGGGAAAATGTTTACGTTTTACGTTTGTTTGTAGGTCCTGCGACGTCTTTGATGGATCAGCTTTCTGAAACTGCAAACTCTCAGATTTTACGACTCGAGCTTGAGAATCAGAGACTTCGACGCCAACTGGAGGAAAGCAGTGAGAGCATCGCCGTCGAAAGTGCCTCGAAGATGCTCGAGCTGGAAAAAGAAAATAGCCGGCTATCGCAGAAGGTTGACAAACTTCTCTCGGATGTTGCTGAAAAAGAGAAAAAGACCGCTGAATTGGAGACTGTGATATGTGACGTGAGCAGAACGAAAAACAACCTGGAAGAAACGGTTGAAACTTTGCGTGAAAATGGCGAACGACAAGTAAAAGAGCTGGAAAAAGAGATCGAGCAGCTGACGCAGACGGTCGTGACAGTTCGTGAAAGAAGTGAACAGACAAATGACGATCGGATCGTTGATCTGGAACGAGAAAACAAAAAGCTCAGCGAGAAGCTATCGCTGAGTTCAACGCACGCATCTCGACTGGAATGCGACAATAAACAGCTGGAGAAGAACTGCGAACGACTAACGGCAACCGTGGAACAGCTGAGATGTGCAGAGGAAAGATGCGAGAGTCAGGAACGTGAGATTGACGAATTGACGAAAACCATGAAAACTCTGCAGCTGTCGTGCGAGAAGCTGGAATCGGTCGAGCAGGAACTGAGCTCGGTACAGTTGGAGAACGTACAACTGAACAAGTCGATGGAACTACTTCATCAAACTGCATCGAAGAAGGAAGAAGCTGAGATGGAGAACATCAAGTTGACCGTCGAGATTCAGCATCTGAAGCGAAGCACGGACTCGCTCAAGGCAGGTGCTGAACGAGTTGCCGACTTGGAGCATGAAATGGAAGAACTCAAGTGCCTTCTACGTAAGGCGACAGAAGACACTGCAGCAAAGGAGTCATTTGTACAGCAATTGGAGACCGAATTGACTGACAGGGATAGACAAAACACAGAGCTGAACGAGAGTGTTAGGTCCCTGACTGAGAAACTAGAATCACTGCAGCATGAGAACGAGGACCTGAAACAGCTCAGCACGAGCCTTGAGACCTCTTTGACTGAACGGAAGCAGACAGAAAAGAAAGCCGAAGCATTGCGTGTACAACTCGATGAGTTACAGGAGCAGAATAAACAACTGGCAAAGGACAAGTGCGTTCTGGACAAAGAGGTTAAGAAGGTAAAACAGTCCGTTGCTGCAAAGGAAGCAGAAATTGACGAAGTGTCTTCAAAGGTGTTTGAACTAGAGCACACCAATAAAGGTAGACACGTTCATTTTCGATCATTTGAATTAGACTTTTGCTATGTTTCGTCAAAATGCTATTTATTTAAGTTGCATGTAGATTGCTTTTAGTTTCTTAGAACGTATTTGCTGTCATTGCTTTAGAGCATGATCACGAAACATGCAAAGCATCAATATCTTTGTTTAGGGTTCTGCTACCGTTTTATGGACATGGTAGAAATCTTGATGGTGGTGGTGTTGTGGCTAGAATGCAAAGGTAATTTGGAGTTTTTATAGCATGTTAAAGGTTTTTTTGGGATTTTTTAAAATTTAGATAAAAATGGTGATGAACTTGAAAGCATTTTAAGAGCAATATAAATTCACGGTAGTTCGACAATTTTAGTTTTATCTTAATTTGAAAGTGCTTTTTTGGAGACAGTTTTTCTGGATATATGTATTAATAATATTACTGGTAATTCAGAGCAGTATGCTTTGTTTTTGCGTGCGAGAGCTGGCATAGCTATAGCATAGCATGTATTAGCTACGGTAATTCTGTCTGTCTGTCCGTCCGTCCGTCTGTCCCTCTCTTCCTCTGTTCATCACTACCTTCTACCGATTCAAGCTGAGGTGAGGTAGAGACTTTGGGTTTTCACCGTGTGATAGCGTAGTGTCTAGTATTTTGTGACAAAATTTCATGTCGCTGAATGAAAGGCGTCCCTATGAAAGAGGGGGCAAAAGAGGGACACCCCACTAAAATGTTATTTTACCGCTATTGGCTTGTCTAGCGTGAAAATGGTTACAGATATGCACAGACATGCTGCTTATCGTAACAAGCATCGGCGACGAGCTTCTTAAGACTGTCAACATCGATGACCTTGAACCCCCAGAATGGGGGTTTTAGTGAATTTTTCACGATTTTGGCCTGCGACACACATTTCAAGAGTGAATTGCGCCGAAATGGCTGGAGATAGACCAAGGCAACTTGCGTATGATATTTTTGCCATTGAATGTGGATTTTAGCATTTTAAGTCCTTACCACCTACGGTTAAGAAGACCTGCAGCGCCTGTGCACACGGGTGTCAAAAGGGGTACCCCCTAAAAGTGGTTATTTTTTCGCTATTGGCTTGTTTAACACAAAAACGGTTGCAGATAGGCACAGGCATGCTGCTTACCATAGCGAGCACTGGTGACGTGTTTTTTAGTGGTATCAACATCTATGATTTTGAATGACCTTGTACTCCCAAAAATAGGAGTTTTTGCGATTTTTTGCAATTTTCGGCTCCAGAAGAGTGAATTGCGACGAAATGGATGGAGATAGACCAAGACTACCTGCGAACAGGAACTGCTGTAGGCTCTCGTGCATCTCATAAGCATTAGCTCAGATTTCTTGTTGCAAACTGGCTGCCAGTGAATACTTGTGGAGTTAGTTTGCCATGTCTTAAATGTAAGTCGCATTTGTAATACTAGCCAGGGGTCTGGGCAAATTGTGCTAATAGCCAGAACTTCTGTTAGATAACTTATGGATGTCAGAAACAAGGCTAGTCTCGCAGACCCTGTCTGTGAATGCAGCTGGATTTGTAGAATAATTCTGGTAAATATATTAGTTTAGATGTGCTGTTAATGTTTTAGCTATGTCAAAAACAATGGAACATATGAAAGAATGTGAAGTTCACATTCATGATTTGGAGAAGGAAAATCTCGATTTGCACCAGAAGATGAATGTTGACAAGAAAACGCTGACTACTCTTAGACAGGTTTGTGCAGTATATTTATTGCTAGCTAACATATATATAAAACTGTACATGTAAGTGATAAGTACAATGTGTCCTGTAATTCCATCTACATTTTTTTATCAGATAGCAGTGTTGCTAAAATCCATTGCCTAAGCTTTTATGTGAACAACTAGCTATAGTTTATCCAATGGTGAGGCTGTATCTAGCTGGTGGCTTAGTCTAGTGGTAGCACTGCTGTTTAAATCAGCCCGGCTCAACTCAGCCTGGCCATCCCTCCATGGATAGGCAAAATGTGTACTGTTGATGGTTATGGCCACCATTAGGGAAGAAATTGCAAGTTTTGCATAATGGTAGGCCCTGTTACCAGGACTGCTGAGTGCTGACATATTGGTCGAGTCGGTTAAAGGCACAGCCGGCCGGCCTTTCCACTGACTTGGGCTGTGTAATGCGTGACTTTGTTAGCTTAAAAGCACCACAAAGGGATGAGCTTCCACGCAACAGATCCAGCTTTCTGTATAAAATCTTCTTTTTCTGTGATCATTTTTGTTCACAATATGAACTGTTTAGTTTCTCTCATACTGCAGCTATGCGCGTGAAAGTTTTTTTTTATATATTGCAATGCATCAGATGTGCCGAAAACCAGTCTGTGAGCTAGTTCACATGCATTTAACAACTTGTAAGAAATCGCAGGAGGAATTTGTGATTTGATGCTGCTTGACTGGGAACTGAGAGTCAAGTAGACGAATGCCGGCTGCAATGAATCTTTGAATAATTTATAAACGTCAACAGCTTAATGCATAAAGGTTGTAATCTTTGGTGAATTTATGTAATTTATTTTTGGCATAAAGAATCGCTGATCTTTTCACGTAGGATCTGGTAAATGAGAAAATCCGAACGCAGCAGTTGACTGATGAGGTGGATCGGGTGAACAGAGAGATGGATCTTCACATGGCAAAGTCAACTGGAGCTGCACACAGTGAAAAGTAAAGATCCATATTTCCTGTTATTTCGTGCTATCAATATTTTTTGCGTCAAAAGGCAAGACGTACAGTATACCATGAAAACAGTTGAAGGTACTATGAAAATAAAATAAAGGACTAATCTAAAATTGAAAAAATAGCAAGAACATGTTGTAAGATCAAAACTAGATCATGTATTATACATTGGTATAAGCTGCTATTTCATTAGCAGCTTGCTGTAAAATACAGTTGGGGAATTTAATTTACATTAAATTTAAGCTGTTCATGTATGGTCTGCCTGTGGTGCTTTCTAATTTTTTCTCATACTTAATAAATCCCCAAACTATCTAAATCTAATCTGTTTAATCTAGAATAACCAAAGATAAGTTACTCATACTGTGTGCAGTTAGTGAGTTGTGGATTTCTGTGGCCATGGTAGTTCTTTGATTTTTTGTCTGTCTGTCCAATGTAATGCATAGCATTGGACAGAGTATAAAATCACTTTTGTGTCCGTGCATCCTACATTTCTTAAGCTATCTTTCTTCTACCTTTTTTTTTCCTTCCCTTTCCCCTTTTTCTTCTCCTTTCTCTTTTCCTTCTCCTTTCTCTTCCCCTTCTCCATCCCTTTTTCTTTCCCCTTCCCCTTTTCCTTGCCTTTCCTCTTTTTTTCCTTTCCCTTCCTCTTTTCTTTTTTTCCTTTTCCTATCCCTTCCCCTTTTCCTTTTCTTTCCCCTTTTCTTTACCCTTTCCCCTTTCCCTTTTCCTTTCCATTTTCCCTTCCTCTTTTTTCTCTCTCCATTTCACTTCTTCTTCCCTTTACTTTCCATTCCTTTTCTCCTTCCCTTTCCCTTCCTTTTTCTTTTCCACTTTCCTTTTCCTTTCTCTTTCCTCCCCTTTCCTTTTTCTCTTTCCATTCTTCCGTCTTTCTTACTGTGTCCAGGTCCGTGCGTCCAATTTGAGGTGCCATATCTCCATAACGGTGCAAGATAGACGCATGGTCACTATGGACCACTCATAGGAACTCGGCCCCCGGGAGTCGAATGGTCACGTGATCGATGACGTCACGTGACCCCAAAAGGTCAAACTCGTGACCCCATTATCTTTTAGGCGCCATATCTCCGTAACAGTGCCAGATGGCCCCATGGTCACTATGGACCACGGATATGAATTCGACCCCTGGGAGTCGAATGGTCACGTGACCGATGACGTCACGTGACCACAAAAGGTCAAAGGCGTGACCCCATTATTTTTGAGGCGCTATCTCCATAATGGTGCAAGATAAATGCATGGTGACGTTAGACCATTTATTGTGAATCGAATGGTTTCGTGACTGACAATGTTTATTGTTTAGTTAAAATAATAGAGAAGCATGAAAGGATCATTGCTGCGGTTCAATTTGAAATTAAGCTGTTTGATTTTTTTCTGCCAGTCTAAACAGCTCACTGACTATATTTATATGGATATATACTGTAAACTATCGAAATGCATTGGACACACTCCGTGTTCGTATGAACATTATCTTGTTTACTATAAAATTGTAAACCATTTTTTGTGTCTTATGTACAAGCAACGTTGTGTTGAACAGAGGATCTAAAGAACTGGAAATGAAGATGCAAGACACTTTTCAGACGCAAGTTGATGGGCTTCAAGAGCAAGTCCGATTGCTTCAACAAAGGTTTTAGATCGAATTATTGATTGTTTTGTATTACATTATTCTACAATAGGTCATCTCAGATGGCAGAATCACTTTTATAATCTCAGCCCAAAATTTCAAGGGCCTTCCCCAAAAAATTTTCGGGGCCAAAGACACTGCCAGGCAATACTGAGTTGTAATTGCTAATGTAAAGTAGCATTTGTCTCAAAAGTTGAAGAATAAGGTTTGTTGGCTATTGCTATTCAATGAAACTGAAGTTTAGTTTTTGTGGTATCTTGAGATTCTTTTTTTTTAAAAGTTGGTTTGTATGCCTGTTCTAAAATACTGTTCTGTAAGAGTTTGTTTTTTGTTTTTGTGGCCTTTTTATTAAATGTGCCAGTGTCTGGGCGTTGTACACTTGTATGAATACAATGTTCTGAATAGCTAGTTTAAGCAAAATAATGCAAGAGTTGAATGCTGCTGTTCATGATCATCAGATGAAATTTTTTTAGCATTTGGATACATTTTTTGTTATCTTATGTGCTTTGAGTACTAGTTTCTGATGGACCACAATGCATCTTCAGTTTATTTTGCGTGTATCAGTGTTGTTTGAGATGTAAGAAGTGTTATTGCTTGCAGCAGAATGATGTGAATGGGTGCAATGTTTGTGTGATTTAAGTCCGCTATTTTGAAGGTTCACTATTCTGAAGCTCCACTATTTCGACAAACTCTATTACTCTAACCTTAACCTTAGCACTGTGGCATGTATCTGCACAATGGACCTTCGGAATAGCGGGCTGGTACCATTTGTGTAGGCTTGAAGATAGTCGGAATGAAAGCAAGCGTCTTGCTGAGGAATTGGAGGGTTTCAGGAGTCAGTCCAGAGACAAGTATGCGTTGTTTGTTTGTGTTTTTGCTGGTCATGTTTTCGTTCTTTGGACTACCATGGTAGCAGCTACATTACATAAAGACAGTGTTATGCCCACTTTTCTCGCTTGAAAAATTTTTTGCTATGGCTTTTGATGGAGACAGTTAGACGTAGACCTACAGTAGCTGAGAATGCCATTGTAACTGCTGTATTATACCACAGTCGAGCTTCCCTATCTTAGCACTATGTCTGCAGTGGTTGTTAAACTTCATGGGTGCATTCAAGCGTGACCAAACGAACCACTCTGTGGGCTACATGACTGACCATTGGCTACCATAGAATGAGTGTAATAGACTACTGTCTGGAGTGTGTAAATTCATTTAGCACTCACTTATCTCTCTCCAGAACATGGTTTAACGTTATAAGCTTATTGCGTTGTATTTTTAGCCATGTCTATCAAGCGTGTGATTAATTGTTGGCAGGACGTTGTATGTGACTCAGCGCTACACTCAGGGAGGTGAAGACATAAAGCAGCTACGAGATCAGTTGACACAAGCTGAAAAACAGGTTTGATTTGTCGAGTATGCTACGGAAGTAACTGAAATCTAATAGATTTGTATTCTAATGTAATAGATTTCAGTTTCTTCAGTAGGCTACTTAGCATATTTTGTCCTTGTGGCTGTTTAACAGCAATTTCTGATTCTGTAGTAAGTGACATGTCTTTCTCACATTAAACAATGTCAGTTATTATGAGAAACCAAAGTTGTTGTGGCAGTATGTGATTCACAAATTAAGTATTACAACAAGCCTTAGTATAGTCAAATGAATGACTGAATGAAATAATTAATTCATTCATTAATGTTTATTAGGGTGTTGCAGCCTAAAAGGCTGGATTGTCACAAAACAATATATAATACACTTATTGATCTTTCCCCGTCATTGACCTCATATCAAAATGCCGACACTCAGTGTTTTCTCACATCGCCTTGACGTCAGAGGCTGTTCCTGCCAATCAAGCCTTACTCTGCCGCGTTGATGCGTCACTCGGTCGACCACCTCATCACTTACGGAACCATAAACCAGGCTGTCCACGCAACATGTGCTTGGAGCAAATCCATTGGGACTCTGGCACTTTTCCAGCTGATTTATGCTGCAGGGCCTTCAAGTGCAGATGATAATGAATATACTGTCAAACTGAATGGAAAGTCATTCTACAATGCAGTACAGTACTGTTAAAAAGCTATGTATAATGCACGCTCTCTAAGTAATCATGTGGTTATTTTGTAGCTGGAAAAGCTGCATGAGAGCGAGTGTGGTCTGAGGCAGAAGAATGCCTCTCTGCACAGTCAGCTGAAGCACAGTCAGTCACAGTTCCTCAACGTACAGTCCCAGCTGTCGTCACAGCAGCTGCAGTACAACGACGTGCAGTCACGGGTCGCTGCGCTGCAGGTGGAGAATGCGACCCTGTTATCGCAGAGCATGTCGCTTGGCTCACAGAACGAATCGTTGCAGTCGCAGTTGTCACGCTATGAAGCACGACGTCACGCAGACGCCGCCGAGCTGGTCGATGTGAAGGGACAGCTGGACGCTCTGGAGCACGACCACGACGAGCTGCAGCAGCTGCACCATCACCTGACCTGCGATCACGACAATCTGCTGACGGAACACGCTCGACTCAAGACCGACGCCAAGCAGACGAAGCTGAAGGTCCGAGAACTGATGGAGCGCAATTCGACACTCAGTCGCGAGATGGATGCTGCAGCTCAGGTCAGCTTTGTTCAACTGGTGAAGTTTTATCTCACTAGAACTGCAGAAATCAATGTCATTAATCATTTTAAACATTTTTTTACAATTTGTAACAGTTTTATAGTCTGTGGTAGCGAAGACAGTAATGTTTTTTTGCATCATTGCTAAGTTTTTTCTCTGTTTTTTCTGTTACTACGATAATTCATGAACTGCTACACTTACTTTGATGAAATTTCATGCGAACATTTACTTTGAGAATTTCCAGAGGCCCGTTGAATATACAGGTCAAAGGCCAAGGTCACGGGTTTTTGTGCATTTTTGTCTGCATGATATTTGTGTGCAGTACTTAGCCTTGAGTGAGGGTTTTATTTGTTGTCGTTAAATTTTTCATTTTGTTCGCATAATTGAAAGTATAAGTACGATAACAAGAATTTTGCCCAAAATGATAGTAGTCATTTTTTTCTAGAGAAAATGATCATTCTAGTAAGTTGATTACGTAAGGGATTATGGGCCGCTATAAGTGCCATAATCTGGTGTTTCATCCTTGTTGATTTATTGTCGCCGCCATAACTGTTAGGCACTACCATGATACACTGCGTTTACGAAATCTGTTTAATCCATGCATGCTGTTGAAAAAATACACATCTGATATGTAGGTGCGAACTGCACTGGAACACAGCAAGGCCAATGAAACGCAATATTACGCGTCACTGAAGGCGGACTATATGCACAATCAAGAGCAGAACCTACAGCTAGCTAACACCAACGACAAGCTGGCGACTGAGTACCGTGATCTTCAGGCCGATATGCGCATTGCCAAGTCCCGCTTGCATGAACTGAAGACGGTGAAAGAGCAGCTGGAGACGCAGCTTCGTGATCGTGATAGCGAGATACGCTGCATGGAGATGGAGCTGTCAAGGCTAATGGCCAGATCCTCGGTTCGTATTTTCTCCGATGACGTTTTCGTTTACACGAATACTTCGTGTTTTTAATTTTTTTATAGCACAGTGCAAATTTTAAGCACGCTACTGTTGGTTGTATCTGTGTACAAATTGTACACATTACTACACTTGTTAAATGACTGGTTAGTAAACTATGATGGGGTCTACTGTGAAATGTTGCAGTTGCGAACCAAATCCTTTTTTTGTTCATATACAGTCTTGTATGCTAACACTGACATCACGTAGCGATGTCAGAACGTGAAAAAAAGTAATGCAGGAGCTTAGAATAAGCAGCTGAAGATGGATGGGACTGCTCCGATGAATGCCAAAAATTTAATTTTCGATGGAATTTTGTTCTATCTAGATTTTAGAGTAAATTTGTAATTTGTTGGGGAGGGTTCACACTATCCCTAGCTTCATGTCCCCAGTGTTACATAAGATTAATCACACTATCATGCATAGTGAAACTGGTTTGTCTCATTATTTCACTTAGTTTTAAGTAAATTATTTTATCCCCTGCTCGCTATGGCTAGTAGAACTTAACTGCAGCAAGCCTTAGTTGGTCAATAAGCAAAACTACGAGTTAATTGGTCTGCGTGTAGTCTTTGTCCGAGAGCAATGCTAAGCTGGAGGAGGACGGACGAATGTTAATGAGCAGTCTGCAAGTTGCAATGTCTCAGAACCAGGAACTCTTGACTCAGCTGCTCAGTGTTAAAGATCAACGCTCTGAAGAACAGAAGTTCTACTTGTAAGTATTTTCACTAATTATTTGGTTATCACACTGATGAGTGAGTAAGTTTTTACTGTTCAGTTAATAGCAGTTCTTTAACGTAGCATTTTAAGCTGTGTTGCAGAATACACAGAAGTGTACGATATTTATTTATTGATTACACATTTTATGGATTATATTGCATACATTTGTGTCAGTGACATTATATCCAATGCTAGCGTGAGCATTAATATTCTGATAGCAGTTTGCATTGCAGTTTTATTCTTGGCTCAATGGCTAAGCAATCGCCTGATGTTGCGCTTCAGTTCCTGTTGAATCCTTTATGGATTTCATACATCGGTAGCTGGTTCAATGCTAAAGGAAAAACGTTCATCATCACCAAGCCAGTGGACACGAGAGTGCTGTCGCTAGGGTGGGCTGACCATACCACTTATATCCAAAGACCAGTGTCTGACTTCCAGCCACGCAAAGAAAGCAATTTTCGAGAGTGACTGCAGTCCCATACATGCTATGATACTGCTGCTATATCAAACGCTACAATCAACACTAGCATACAATAGCGGTAATTTAGCGCCTGTAGGTGATGGCTGCAGGCAGTAACTTTGCATTCAAAATTGCAGCCAAACCGCTGCAGAGTGAGACATGGGGCCAAATTTTCGAAACTTCTTAGGAAGATTTTTGGAAGACTTCTTTTCCAAAGAAAGTATGCAGATTTTCTAAACTTCTTTGGAAAATGTCTTTGGAAGAATTTGAGATCTTCCAAAAAAGATTTTGAGAAAGGGTGCACAATTTTCGAAACTTCTTTGGAAACTTCTTAGGAAGAATTTAAGCAAATATGTAGGAATGCACTAACCTTGTCTTACATGGAGAAAGCTGTGTAATAAAACAAAATTTGTAAAAAGTACGCAACGTTGACACTCAGCTTAGATGTCATATGTGACGACGTCATATGTTATTTGCATGATGCTGCGATAAAATCAACAATAAGTAAGTTGAAGCTAAAGTGATTACGTCACATGGTCGGTATAAGTACGTCTGATTGGTTTAACTAACTTAAGAAGATAAGAAAAGAAAAAGTTTTTTTTGGAAAAGCAAAGAAAGCCATTAAAAATTCGGAAAAGAAAACTTCTTTGAAATTCCTAAGTCATCTGAAATGTCTTAGGAAAGTTTCAAAAATTTGGCCCATGGTTACTATTGACAGCCTATAGGGAATTGTCATTGCCGTATAACAGTACCATTGCCGATGTATGGTTTAGCCACAATACCGATACATGCATTACAGACAGACGACAGACAAACAATGACAGATGACATTATACCAAAGACTCGATTGTTACAGACAGAGAGACGGATGATAGACGACACACTGTAATATCATACCTAAGGCTCGATCTAATGATCAGCCAAAAACTGTCTCGTGCTCTGCTGCTAAGTTGTTGCTGAGCTCATAATTATGAAACAACTTGCTGTTCTACATATGTGGGTTGTCAGAGACAAGCTGGCAGAAGTCTGCAGACAGAAGGAACAGCTTCAACAGCGGATGCAGGAATACGTAAGAGATGATGATCCCACGAAAAACAAGTGATTCTATGCATTTCTATTTGCTGTTGCTTTATCTATTGTTATTACCTTTTTTGCTAAATGATTACGTGAAGTTTTGTGGGAAATAATCAAAATATTGTTTGAAATGCTGCATGAACTGAGTCTGTTGGTGGTTTTGCTTTGTAGAAGCAGCAGTTTTTCATCTAGTTACGTTAAGAAAGCTCGACAAATGGTAACTGTGAGTTGCATTTAATTTCTGTAGTTTAAATGTTTCTGAATGTTTAGCTTAATATTTTAGTTAGCAATTGCAAAGTCATCAAACAGAGTATGCTTATTCCATGTAAATATATATAATACCGTAAACAGTGCTGCTATTTAATTTTCATTGAAAATTTAAGCTAGACCTATAAGCTAGAACTGTATAAGGGTCTAGTACTTGATGTGTAGAATTAAGAGTGGAGAGTGTGTTAATGCTCATGATTTGCTATTGTGATTATGTGTACAGAAACCTCCCAAAGATAATACAAAGATGCCTGCGCTTGGCGGTGAGGCTTCATTTACGACAGACAGTGGTGAAAACTCGTCTCTGGGCTCTTGTTCTTTTGGTAATATATCCATTTGTTTTTCCTTATTCTAGTTGTTGTGCTGTGACTGTGTTAAATTGTGCATTCAGTTTTTTCATTGCTAACAGATTGACATTGTTAGTTACTTTGTATTGTTTTTTGGTAGTTTAAACAGCTGAATTTTTGGAGTTTGCAAAGTGAACATGTTTGGCATTTTACTCAATTTGCATACGTTAGGTGACATTGTTTCCATCTAAAGTTTAGAAAGTTCTGTTTTATGTTCATTTGTATTTTATATATAGCTATATTAACTCTCTTTCTTTTTGTTAAATGTTGTTTAATCAACAAAAACAGTATAGCAATCTACATTTTTCCCTGATATCATGGCATAGCCTGCTAACTCCAGAAATTAGGACTGGTTTATAGCATTGAATGCAATAACTCTGTTTTTGACAGCAAAGTCGTCAGAAAACTTGCCGTCAACCGAGAGCGACTTATACTCTGGTAGAAGTCATGATGAAAATTCTCAGATAGGTAGTTCTGATTGCCTTATTTTACCTGACAGGACTTAGATTATTGTCTTTGGAATATTTTGTATCATGTTTGTGCATTGCTGCTGTGAAAATAATTTATTGGGAACTTGTGATTTGTATTCTAGTTTACTGAATTTTTTTATTTGTCAGTTTTTTGTTTCTTATTTGCTAACTTTCTCTTGATTTCATGTGATAGATAAAGCTGGTTTCTCATAACTTTTGAAGGCACATTATTATTATGGTTTTTTAATCGCATTTTATTTAGTCATTGCAAACTTTAAATACAGATTTATTATTCCAGTCATTTATGTAATAATGATAGTGTTTCCAGCGAAAAGCAACAAACAGAAGTTGAGTGGTCCATATGTACACCAACGTAATAATGCATGTACCTTTCGGATTTCAGGCGTGGCGCAGTTAATATAGAATAATTTCATGCTCTTTGTTGTTGCTTATATCGTCATAACATGAATTTCAGGTTTCATTCTTTTTTGTGGATGGCATTTGACCTGCTACTAGGTTCGGGTGACAGTGATCTGTTTCAGTAAAAAAGTTTTTTAACAATTGTATTAATTATAGTTGACATATTGCGTTTTTTATAGTGATTATTCTGATTGTTTGTACAATGTTGATAGGAGCTTCATTGCCTGGTCGTGGACAGCAAGGCAACAGCACGGTGATTGTCGTTCACAACACAAAGAAGTATGAAACTGAACGTGACACGGAGTCGATAACGTTGGACCAGTTTCTTGATGAATGCAACAAATCGCCAAAGTCCAGGGTTCGTGGGTTCTGTGTAGACTGTGACGAAAGTCTCTGAGAATAGTACTCTAGTACTGCCGTTATTTCGTTCTGTGCACAAACAAGTTCTGTGCTAAACAAGTGAACTACCTGTGTGGAGGCTGATGCCTAAAAACCAGATGTTTATTTTGACAGCTGAATAGTAACTATGCCAATAATCTTTTATTGCAGCAAATGGTGGATGGTTAACATTTATTTTGACTACAGCATATATGTTATGCATTACAAACTGACTCGTTTTTTGAAATTATATTAACTAAGATATTTGCTATGCTTATGTTATTCTGTACGTGGATAAATTTGTTCAGTGAACATGGAATGCATTTGTATGGTCCAAATTGCTTATAAGCTATAATTACTGCTAATTGCACTTTTTGTGATAATGCTAACTTTGTGGTTTTGTGTACATTTAATTGCCTGGTTTTCTTTTGTATGTATTTAGAATATAAAGCTGATGCTTGCTGTGTGTGCAGAGAAAGTTGTTGGTTGAGAAGAGAGTTGTTCTTGATGACATTCCATACGCTGACAGGAAGTCGGATCGACTGCTTGCCACACTTCCGCCGCGAGAACCGACCATCCAGCGAGACGAGGACAGTCCAAGTGCTTCGAAGCTGCGCGCCTCAAAGTCCGAATACAACATGTCTCGGACCAAGACACACCCTGCTGCTGCACAGCAGCCAGTATCACGAGCACAACTTGCAACTTCAATTTCCGTCGGTAACAGTTTATCAACACGAACCGGTCACCCAGCTGTGGTCGGATTTCCAGCTCAGAGCGATGCGGTCGGATCTTGGAAAGTCCATGACATCAATGAAGTTCGTGAGCCGCAGAATGCAAACAGCTGCTATGAGCCAGGGAGAGTACGTGTCAGTGAACAGGTGCCCTCATTGGGCAGAGTGAGCAGTGCAGTACAGCAGCGTAGCACAGATATATATGGACAGCAAGTTGGTTACGGACGAAAAAGAACCGATCGAGATCAGCGTAAACCTTCGTCCGCTAATGCAGACAGTGCGCAGTCTTCCAGTCACGGTTCAAGACCACGTTCTGTGCCACCAAAGCTGTCTCACCAGCCACTTCAGGTTCATGACGCACAGTGCGGCGTTGATTCCTTGGGTGCACAGTACGAGCCAGGCAATGTGCGACACCTTGTGCAGACATTCCAGTCGGCCTTCCGACCACTGCAGACAGTTGGACGAGGAGACGTCGCTGTTGACCAGACTGCTGAGCACGCTGGTCCAAGTCAAGCAGCTGATGAAGCACAGCAGATGTCAGCGCCAGCGAGAGAACGTTTGCAGACAGCAGATAGACAGAACCGATGGCCGCTGTCCAGTCAGCATAACTTGCACACGATTCCTCCTCCACGAACTGATGCTACTGTCAACGTGTGTGTCGTTAGACCGGCAACAGGTCGAAGTCTTCCCCAGCCTCCAATATCGGACCAATCTCGGACTCTTTCTTCTTCCACGCCCACTGCACAAGAACTTCCAACCCAGCTCGAACAGTCCGACGCACGCTCCTCAAATAAAGTTGGCAAGTTGTGGCAAACATATGGATGTTTGTAACTCTGCCTTTGCTGTTCCATATGTAAAGTAACTATGAACTGTTGCACCTTATCATGGTTTATGTGATACATATTTTCCGCAGTTTTCTGTTGTTTTGTTTTCGCCAGTTACAGCTGTTGTTTTACTTTCTCTTGTATTCTACGTTAGTGTAGTAATTTTTTGCCAAGAATGGTGAATTTTATGCAGTAATTTTTATTTATTTATTTCATTTTAGACTAGCAACTCACAGTTGATGCAGACTGTCATTAACAACTGTGTATTGTGCTTGATACAATTACTTTCGCAGTGATTGTTTGTCATAAAAGTAATGGGTTGAAAGTTGGACTGGTTGAATATGGTGGGTAATTAGGCCTATATCAGCTGTCAGTTTTTTTGGCAGTCTCATATATCTGTATTATTATGTCAACATCTGTTGTCCAGTCTATTTTTGTGACTTGCCACTGTCATTTGCCATCGTTAGCAAATCATTCTTGGTGCCAGTGTACAGCTCATTTTGCTGCAGGACAGTTTTCATAATTAATACGATGCATTGTTGTTATGCCATCTTTACCAGGTTATTTCTTGTACATTATACATGCATATATTGAGAGAAGTGATATTATTATCTCCACCAACATGAACGTAATGAACATTGGTGGAGATAAAGAGATTGCTTTGTTTCTGCGTGTGTCTGTGTGTCTGTGCACATCACTGACTCAGCATGCAATGACGTCATTGCTATTGTGACGTCACGCCAAGGCGTCAATGCAATCCTTTGACTGACCCCTGTTGTCATGGCAACAAAATTTGTGTTATTTGGCCAAAAATTAATACAAGTGGTAGGCGTAGTAATAGTAGTAGTAGTAGTGTTTGAATTAAAAAATAATAGTAGTAATGTTTAAATTACTTCGTTTGGTGGGAGATATGCACTATCACGACTCACGAGTGCCTTCTAGTTGAATCAGTTTGAATTGTTGTTTCACATTTTTTCGAGAGGACTGAAAATTGTTATTAGCAAGATGAAGATAAATTGTCACATGCAATACACACAATGCAGGTCTACAGAAAAAATTGCAGTCCAAGAAATTACTTCTGTTGATTGGTTACTGTTCAGAAGTCATAGCAACTGTTGACGATTAGATTTTTGAGCCATAGGAATTTTTATGTAGGCCTATACATTTCTATACAGGTTCAGTAAAGGACCAGTGCTCCTGTTGACATAATCAAATTTTGATTTACCACCACACTGGAGGAATACGAATAAAACTGATTAGTAGAAAGCAGAACTTCAATCGAAAGTGTAACTGAAATCATTTGGAGTAGTGTTATAGGCCTACTATTACACATTGTTGGTATAGGTCTATACAGTTTTGCGTGCAGTGAGAATGCACCTTTAGCCATCGCAATTCTGTCCGTTCATCCGTCCGTCCGTCCGTCCGTCACACGTGTGGGTCAGTCAAAACGTTGCAAGCTAGGATCACCAAAATCTTTACCGTCGGCTGCCTGGAAGACTAAGTTTCAGAATCCGTAAAGCTTTTCCATAAATTCGAAAGGGGTCATCCTAGCTGAGCGAGGGCGCTAAATGAGAGGCAGGTATGAAAAATTTGCGATAATTAGCCAATAAGTTGCTGTATCTCAGAAATGATGCGAGATATGGCCTAGGTTGCTATTAATCACTAATAGGAAGTCGTACACGGGCTTTTTATTTGCACCAAGAGCAATGACTTTGGATAACCTTGAACACCAAAATAAAGGCTTTTGTGGACTTTTTTGGCGATTTTGGACTGCGAGACTCACTTAATGAGCGAATTACGCCAAAATCACTACAGATAGACAAGGACATTAAGCTGCATGTGAAATTTCAGCATTGAACGTCAATTTCAAGGGTCCAAGTCTCTGCCTTTTAGGTTCAAGGAAATCTGCGCACGAGAGCATCAAAATCAAATAGCGGGTATACTCCCTAAAATCGTTATTTTACTGCTATTGCCAGTCTATCGTGAAAACGGTCGCAGATAGGCATGGGCATGCTGCTTATCACAACAAGCACTAGTGACGAGTTATATAGTCGTATCAACATCGATGACTGATAGACCTGGCCTAGCCTAACTCCAAAAAGGGATTTTATTGTTTTTTTGCAATTTTCGGCTGCGGCACACACTTCAAGAGTATTGCGACGAAATGGCTGGAGATAGGCTAAGACAAGTTACGAACATTAACTGCTATGAGCTTTCGCGCGTCTCGTGAGCATTAGCTCAAATTTCTTGTATTTCGTAAGTGGCCGAGTGGCCGACGGATCACGGATTTTGCCGTTTGTCAACACTTTCGTTACTTACTTGCACATTACATCGAGAGCAAGTGCTGCTTTTATTGCGTCATGTTTTTTGTCGCTTTTGTTTACAAAGTTTGACATAAAGCGTTGCTAACAAACAACGAGACATGGCAGACGAAAAGCAGTCGGCGGATAACATTAACGACGAGAAAAATGCGCTGAAAAATCACATGGATGACTCGGAGCACGTCGGCAATGATTCAACGGTGAAGTTTCTCAATGGCGACAAGAAGTCGGATGTGTCGATCATCGATAAAACGTCCGGTGACGAATTCATCGGGCTGACGAAAGAAGAGCTGATGAAGTTTGCTAACGATCCGTTTTGGAGGAGAGTGCGCATCGTTCTGATGGTGCTGTTTATAATCGTGTGGGTGGTCATGTTGGCAGCGGCGATTGCGATCATTGTCGTGGCTCCAAAATGTCCACCGAGACCAGAACTCGACTGGTGGCAGAAGACGATCGTGTATCACATCCATCCGCAGTCATTTCTGGCATCAAAGGGACAGGATTTTGGAGATATGAATGGTATTAATCGATGTTATTTTTTTCTGAACGAGACTGGAAGTTTTGGAACACTTGTAGCTCATGAACTTACAGCTGTTGATCCGATTTTCACAATTTTTAACTATTTCTTTATATCAGTATTCTCTTGTTACATACTGCTTTGCTGTCAGATAAGCTTCATTGTTCATGATGTGTGAACACGGTGTGACAGGAATCCATGAGAAAATTGACTATTTGAAAGATGAGTTGCACGTTGATGCTATATGCATTGGACCAATGAACCCGACTCCAAATTTCAACTACGGATACAACATCAAAGATTACAAGCACATTTGTGCACATCACTATGGGCCAATGGAGGACTTTGAGAAACTTCGTGTAGCTCTGCATAAGAATGGTATGTGTTTGAATTTCTTTTCTAATTTTCAGCAGTTAACAGTGTAGAGTGTAGGTGACTTGGTGGCTCAGCAATTAGGACATTGGATACGAGACCGAAAGGCCCACTTTTTAATTTCCAGCTGGTGCACTACCAAGTAACAACTCCGGGAGAGTTGTTCACACGTACCTGTCCGTGTACTGTAGGTGCAACTGTCTAGTCGTTAGTGTCGACTCGTGACTTTCCGGTTGTGGTTCAATTCTTATTCCTGGTTATTTGCAAGCAACATCGAGCAAGTTGCTAACCTACTGTGTACTCAGGCAAACTTAGCCTTCTACCGTCAGTGGGATGCAAAATGAGTAGTAGCTTATGGGCTACGGGGTGAAGTTTAGTATGGCTGATTGGGGCAGTGGTATGTCTGCTAGTTGCAAACCATGGGTCCAGTTGTTCGTTAACGCAGGCAATAGATGGCCATATAGCGCTGTGGTATCATTAGGTCATGCCAATCAGCTGTCATTTTTTAGATCGTCAAAGCACTTTTGGCCATGTGTTCGTCTCATGTCAGAAGCACTATAGCAAGTACTGGGCTTTACTTTTTACTTTTTACATGTATGCAGCGTGAGGTGGAATGTTGGACTTTAAAGGGACAGTAGATGCACCCAGTGATTACATGAGTACTTAACAGTGAGTCGTACCAATTGAGTTGGTTATATCAAAATACAGTTGTGGTTAGCTGCATTTTTGTGGGCAAATAAATTTATGAATAAAGATTGAAAGTGCAGTAAAGTTTCCTAAAGGAAATTTTTGGTTGTTATAACATGGTTGAGAAGTTTTCATATGTTGAGTGACATTTGTTTATTGTAGGTATGAAGTTGCTGTTGGATTTCATTCCAAATCACACAAGCCGTAAGCACCCTTGGTTTGAGAGCAGTGCGAAGAATGAAGCAAGTTTTGCCGACTTCTACATTTGGCATCCTGGTACTAAGGCATCTGATGGCTCTTCTCAGCCTCCTAACATCTGGGTGAGTTGAACTTGTGTTATCTTATCATTCGGTGGTTTTCATTTCTCTCTACTGACCTGATTGTGTTAGTTGTGCATCAAGAAGATTATCAAGTATCTGGCCTGTAGAAAATCTTACTCTGGCAGGCCCATAGCAGTGTAGTTTGCATTGGTCCAGGTTTTATGGCAAGTGCAAGAGAGTGTGAGCTGATGTTGGGATCCGGGGACAGTGCCATCAGCAGTGTCTAGGGGCAGAGCGCTGGTGGTGGTTGTCAGGGAACTGAAGCCCCCTGAAGCTGAAGACTGTGTTGTACTATGGAGACAAATTCTTACAAAAATTGGCACCAATATTTTGCTTTCGTGAATTATAGTTGGGGGAGAATCTATACTATGCGCTCAAACATTGGTTCGGCAGCTGCCAGACCAACTCTACTGCCCTGTGTGGCTGGACTGTGTCGCTGTTTCAGCATAGCAGTTGCTGTGGGATGTGTTGCATCAAAGGTTGGACTCTGCACACTGCAGTCATCTGTGATTAGAGATCCAGTGAGGTCAACAGCTCACTCCGCCACCACCTAAGGCACTGTGATTATTGGTTGATGTAAAGTAATAGTTCATCAGTGCTGGAGTGCTAATGATGCCGTTGGTTTGATTGTGCAGCGCAGTGTATATGGCAAGTCAGCTTGGACATTCAATGACGATCGTCAGCAGTACTACTACCATGCTTATTCAGAGGATGAACCAGATTTGAATCTGACTAACCCAGCAGTGATTGCTGAACTTGACGTGAGTTTCATTGTTGTTTTGTGGACTAAAGGCTGCTGAATTAGCTAATTAATATTCATGATGTCTGTGCCTGCCTGTGCTGAGTGGTTCATCTGTTTACTGCATGTGATTAGCATTGTATAGTAATGCTGTAAACGGCCGACATTACAAAGCAACAAATGAACATAAACTATGGTTATTGTTATAGTATGAGAAACCAGCCCTAAGTGGTGATATCCAGCAGATTTGGGCTGTTGTATAGATCCGTGATCAGTTAAAAATACAATCTGCTGGACTTCTGTTGTGATGATTGGACAGTACTGATTGTTGCTGTATTTGTAAAATATGCATTACGCAGGCTTCACTGAAGTTCTGGCTGGAGCAGGGAGTTGATGGCTTCCGCTTCTATGGAGTTGAGCATCTTGTTGAATCAGCCAATCTCACTGACATTGGTCCCATGGTCCGTATGGCTATATTGACTTTCTGTAATTTGTCATATAGAACCATTTTCAGTGATCGTGTTTTTTTCCAGTGAGACTTTTCAGAATTAAGCCTAACCTGAAAGTTGCATAGTTAGCAGTTAAAAGGTTGCAGCAGTTGTTTTAGCAATAATATTGTATATATAGCAATAATATTGTATATTGTTACGTGCGAAAGCAGCTACTGCTTTCAGCGCATCTTAGCCATCGCAATTCTGTCCGTCCATTCGTTCATCCGTCTGTCTGTCTGTCTGTCACACGGGTGGATCAGGCAAAAACGGTGCAAGATAGAATTACCAAATTTTCACCGTAGGCTGCCCGGAAGACTCTAGTTTCAGGAACCGTAAAGCTTTTTCATAAATTCGAAGGGGGTGACCCCGAATGAGGTCGCTAAATGAGAGGGGGTGGTCAAAATTTGCGATTTTTGGCCTATAACTCGTTGTATCTCAGTAACGGTGCGAGATAAGGCCTAGGTTACAATTAATCACTAATAGGAAATCGTACACTGGCTATCGATTGGCGCCGAATTCAATGACCTTGGATGACCTTGAACGCCAAAATAGGGATTTTTAATGAATTTTTCGGGCGATTTCGGACTGCGACACAAAATCATTCACAAGGCGGCGCCACGGTGCTGGCATTGGTGGCGTGGCGTCGTTGGTAAT
>Ga0209367_1003204_pt1 | contig 22141 bp, 20 predicted proteins | sample WorMetLIZISLAND2_FD_187412 | JGI IMG/M metagenome (GOLD analysis project Ga0209367, IMG submission 187412) | Marine gutless worms symbiont microbial communities from Max Planck institute for Marine Microbiology, Germany - Olavius geniculatus... ... | reverse complement strand
ATGGCCGAAGAGGCGCAACTTTCTCTGTATCACTTTCTGCAGTAGGGTTTCTGTCAATTGAATCTTTCTGTACAATTCTTCATTAGTGACCTTTTGTGTCCATCCTATCCTTAGAATCTTCCGGTACACATTATAAAGTTCACTTGAGATCTATAAAATCATCGACAGTAATCTAATCACGAGCTAATATACAAAAAGTCGTACTATTAAACTACATGTCTCTGTAATATTATTATTGATTTCAACAAACCGGATAACTAGAATGTATTTAACAAATACCGAATAAGCTTTGAGAGACAAGCGTTTTTTGTTAGTTGAAATAACAGCCAATTTGACACAGACATGTAGCATTGGCCTACGGTATGATTGTTTTCCTGCGTTTTCATTCTTACTTTAGGGCAACTCCCAGTGGACTTCGCTGCTTTGTTGTCCTACCAAAATTGCCTACTCTGTATACATGTGATATTTTGTCCATTTTCCAATGGCGTTGGCGGATAGAATGATGATGACACGTGATACAACTGACAATAGACGTCTAACGTTGTGCACCAAATTGTTATTTAATACAGTACACTCTACACAGATTTATTAGTTACGGTACCACTTTCAAGGGCAAATCAGAATAAATACAGATATTCATACATTTTTACCCAAAATATAGGCCTATACTAGTATACAGCAATTAAATCCTGTAACTGAACAAAACAGATTTACAATACAGCACTGTAAATACGTGTATATTTTCACAACTAAATAACAAACATTTCCTTCTGCTGCACAGCTGATGATAATAGCGTATTGTTTTCAGGCGTAGAAAAATGTGTATCCTAAAACGCTGTTACTCGGAGAGTCGTTTTACTTTTAGTTCAGTAGACTAAAGTTTCGGCCGGTTTGAAATCAGGAAACAGTTTTAGTTTTGATAAACATTATCTTTGGTTAGCATATAATTGCAATCGGGTGTCAAACGGAAACGGGACGATCGCGTACGATCGGGAAGCCTGGAAGGATGCAGTGACGTGCGACGTTCAGCATGTTTAAAGCGCGTACAGAGCGACGTAAGTTAACTGAACTGAACTGAGCTGAACTCACCCATTGGTCAATTGGTCAGTTCAGTTTAGTTTAGTTATGCAATGTTTACACGATCGAGCAAACATTGAGCTGGCTCAACGAGGCCTATTGGAACCCTGCCCCCTGGCTCAAATGTAGGCCTAGGCTTAGGCTCTTAGCCCACAGCTGATCACGTGTTATATAGGCCTTCCAATTACAACCCGCCCGCCCTCCTAATTAGCATGCTAATTACCACAAAACGTCGAGCTAGCTGCTCGATGTTTGCTCGATCGTGTAAATACCCTATTACGTAGTTCTGCACGCGTTTTTATACTCGTCACAAGAAGAACAGATTGGATAGAGCCATCAGCAGAAAGCAACGGCAGAACTCGACTACACTGTGTGCTTTGCTCGGGACGGACTAAAGTCCAAGTAATGTAAGGTGATACGACCAAGTTAACGAAAATCAATAACGTTTTCGTTTGGTTCAACTTAAAAAAGACTACAAATCATAGATGTAAAAAACATTTTTTAACGTTTTTTATTCGTGCCACGTTTTTTACGTTTTTTAACGTTGTTTGTTTTGCTCAACGTTTTTATTTTAAAAAACGTGCATTGAAAATCCCATCAAAAGCTTCGTGAAGCATTTTTGAGACAGCAGAAACGAATTAATATAGGTCATAGTGATGTAGTTTACTTAGTTAGTCCAAATATACTAAATAAAAATTTTTAACTAGCATATTTAGTTAGTTTAATGCTGTTGTCATACGACCACAAAGTTGAATTAAAATGAAATAAAGTTTTCTTTATCTACCCTATTATTCCAGGTATACTGCGCTTACAGCATCAGGCATTAGGCAAGAAGTTGAACACATTATGGCCAACGTTTTTTATTCAACGTTTTTAAATATTTTTTATCCTTGCCACGTTTTTTAAACGTTTTTTAAACGTTTTTTTATTTTTCCTGGAACGTTTTTTACATCTATGATACAAATCACTACAAAATAACGGCAAACGACGCGCGAGAATCATTCTATTTTACAGATTCGACGCATGTCACGTTCCACGACTGTGAGTCTTTGACGGGCAACAGATGGTGCGCCACCTGTATCAGTTACACACGCATGCACAGCATATCTGCTATACAGAAGAGTTTTCAAGTTTTAGTTCACATCCAAGCTACGTACTGCATGCTTTTAAACGTCTTGACGATCAGACCTTTTTACAAGAAACTAGAAAACTACGTAAAACAAGTGCCGTCATATTGTGCGGCCATCCGTCTAACTCTAACCTTTGACATTTGAGTTGACAATTACTTACTTACTTACTTATTTTTTGTAATATTATGCAAAAAGCGACAAATTATTACAATTCAGCCACTTACTGATAACTAAAGCACCTTTAGCCATAGACTGCAGATATTCACAGTTATCAAACGCCCGTAGCCAGCAAGCTGTTACTTATCTCCCATCCCACTGAGGGTAGGAGGCTGAGTTGACCCGACTGAGCATATGAACACACAACAACAGTGAAAGAGACCCAAGTCGACGGTTCAGGAATGATAAGTGATCGGACAGATACCACGGCAGACTTTGGTGGAACGTCGACCGTGCACAGCAGTCCAGTCGGCTGATGAGACGTAACGTTCTGACTCTTGCGACAATCGACCGTCACGCTCTGTCTGCCAGCCGACTGCAACGTTCAACATCCACATAGGCCTAGTACCGTATGACAACAATCATGATGATGACAATATGATAACATCCAGGTTTCCTGCATTACCGGTGATGGACATTGAAGTAATTCACCATTAAACACACGTGGCCATGTTTGTAAACGGTACTTTACTAGATACCGCACTGCTGGAGTGGATATGCGAGGACGCAGTCCGAGCTTATACCACTCCAGACAGTGCGGTATCGTAATTAAACCACGCTTAGATTGCCCAGGCTACACCGTCGTTTGCTTTATGATGCACAACTGCAGCCGAAAACTGCGAAAACGGTAGCAGTGCAAGCTAAGTGTGGTTTAAAAAATGTGATGCACCAAGGCAGCTCGCCATTCTTTACCCGACACAATTTATTTCAGCACCCTGGCTAGCTTCAGTCTATTGCTTGAAGATGTTGATTTATCTGTATATCTGTGGTGTTACTAACTCATGTCAATTGTCTCGTCTCCATGTCTCTCTGTCTGTGTGTGTAATCTTAATTCGAGACAACTGTTAACGCTTGTGCCTTGTGGTCTAGCTATGATGATAATTATTACGTGTGCTGCGGCCTACATGTAAAACCAAAACCAAAACAAAACTAATAATTTACTCACATAAAATTTTATTTTATGCGAATGCAACCAGCACCACCATCACCACCAACACTACCTATAACTGCATAAGAAATTTTGTTTTGTTTTGGTATTAATAGGCACTCCCTACCAATTTAACAGTGTTATCCGATTACATTGTCTGCAGTAATTAATAAAATAACATGATACAAACAGTATCTTGACACTTCTGAATTGACAGGTATTCAATTAAATTAGAAACTGGAACTGGCAATGTGAAACAATCACACAAAATGTGTGCGCACACAAATGCTGCAAAGCTGAAAATGTTGTTTGCGTTTGCAGTTAGTTTTGTATTCTCGATCCACCACTGCAGAGTAACAGAATATTATTCTTTTTCAAGTAATAATGTAGTCACAATAATGTTTATCATAATGGCATTCCACTGTGAGAGTTCAGCCAGTTCATCTGATGAATGTAGCACGAGAGCCGACCAGCTGCCGACCTTTTGAGCAAGTGGACAAGCTTGAGCCACAGATCCGCCTGAACCAGCAGCTATAATACTACATTCACCATTGTAATTTATTACTACCCAGCCTAAAAGCTGATACTCATTTTACCATCCCATGAAAAGTAGAAGACTGAGTCGACCTAGCTGGCTGGTTACACACCGAGATGATTTACCTGTCTGCAGACAGCCAGGAAAGCCTACTAACCGGGCCTGGCGTAGGGTAACCATGACGATTGAACACAATGTGTTATCTACTAAGCCTATACTATGCTAACACAGTAGGCCTATCACACCGTCTACAGTGTCAAAACGGCAAAATATGTTAGAACTGCACAAGACTTCTTACTCGATTCTCAATGACTAGTGTCAGTCGGTAATCTGTCGCATATGCATGCATGAATAGATCCTTGGAACCTTTCACCTTACTTTCTTCACCCTATTCACACAAAACATGGTAAAATCATTTTTATGCGCGAAAGCAGCTACTGCTTTCAGCGCGTCTTAGCCATCGCAATTCTGTCCGTCCGTCTGTCTGTCACACGGGTGGATCAGTCAAAAGCGGTTCAAGCTAGAATCACCAAATCTTCACCATCGGCTGCATGGACGACTCTATAGTTTCAGGAACCGTAAAGCTTTTCCATAAATTCGAAGGGAATCATCCCGCACGAGGGCGCTAAATGAGAAGGGGTGGGCAAATTTGCGATTTTTGGCCAATAAGTCGCTGTATCTCAGTAACGGTGCGAGATAGGGCCTAGGTTACTATAAATCACTATAGGAAGTCGTACACTGGCTCTCAATTGGCGCCGAGTTAATTAAATGACCTTGAACGTCAAAATAGGGGTTTTTATGGATTTTTTGGCGATTTCGGGCTGCGACACAAGTCTATATCATTCACAAGGTGGTACCACGGAACTATCGTTATGCGATCCAGATAGAGAATTTGTTATTTGTATATTAACTTAGCGTGAACACCCCAATTTTCAGCTAAACTCCTGAACCAGAACTGCTATAGGCTTTCACGCATCTCGTGAGCATTAGCTCAAATTTCTTGTATCATACGCCAGGAGATTTCAATCTGGTCCAGCAGACGCTTGTGAGTCTGCAAGAAGTTGCTGGGAATTGACTAGCAGCTAAGAAAACTTATCAAACAGACTTAAAACAGTTAAACCAAATGTTTAGAACTTGATGCACATCACTGAGTTCTGTATGCCACCACTCACCTGAAGGCTTTGACCTTTGACCCCATAACCTACCCAGTTCATCATTGTGACAAAAATGCACTAGAGCCAAAAGTTACGCTTGTACAGTGAAAACCAGTATACTGCATTTTTGCTCGGTCTGTGAAACGAGGGGTAAATCTTAAATTAGTTAGTTCTAGATTTGCGGGTTACCCCTCGGTTATCCCTCGTTTCAAAACACCGAGCATTAGCCTGACAAAGCCACCTTTTTGATGACCATTTCTGTGATTGCGTTCTTCAGAATCTTTCCTCCGACGTCGATGTTTGATACTTTGAGCGACGGCGAGCATTTTTCCGCGTAGACTTCAATCTGAAACGGTGATGCCTGTGCAGCGCAAAGACCAACATTCATTACCCGTTCAGAAAAAGTAAAGTTGGACTTATCTGACAAATACTGAGACATATAGAAGTCACAAAACTAAATAAGCTAGACTGAATACAAAGACAACATCAACAATGATAGGCCTTTGGCACACTGCCGACATGAAATGCAAGAGGTCCACACACCTATGCACATAAGCCTATAGCAATTAGTTTTTGAATTCCAACAAAAAGTCTACTTTTGCATTGGCTAATGTCGTAAGCGTGCGTAAGTGTCTTTACACAAGTCGTGTCTATGAAAGACATGCATCGTGTGACTCGTGTCTGATGGTTTTTGACGTCCGGTGACCCTGATCTTTGATCTCTTAAGCCGAAAATTGGCACCCCGGTTACTACTGCTCCGGGAAACGTTCACACCAATTTTGGTGCATCTGCTTCTTTTAGTTTTCTAGTTAAAATATGTACAAAACGAACAGACATGAGGACGGACGAGCAAGACACGTAATGCGGCTAACTAGGACGGCTGCACATTGACAAATCTTTTACAGGGTGCAGTGAAAGTCTTAATATAGCACCTCATCCATGAAGAGTTGATTGTTGTATCCCATGGCGCTCAGAGTGACCCAGAGATCTTCATCATTGTCCTCGGCTTCCATCTGATTCAGCTGCAGAAAGCCTTGCCTTGTTATCTGCCCATCAGACAGCTCCACCTGGTCTACAGACAGACAGCGAGTGCAGGACATTTCTGTACCAACTTTCCTTCGATTTACACAACACATCTATAACGAACGAAATCACGGCTCTTTTTTGTTGTAGCAGAAACATCTAATAAGTTACGTAAATTATGTAAATTCGTCAAATTACAACATCCAGTGACAAACGAAAATCAGTCACAAGAAAAGCAGCACGTCAACAGTCAGTTTAACTATCAGAGGTAAGTAGCGCTATATTGACTATTACTTTACCGTGTATTCGAACAATTAAAGGAGGAGTACAAGAGAAAAGTAAAAATCGAGATGTCTGCTGCGAAGAATCCAAGGCGTTTCACTCAGAGAAAGAAGACAGAAAGTAAACATTAAAACGGAGTTAGATATTAAGGTGAGCATAGTCAAGATAGGTAATACAGAAAAGAAGGTTGTCTTGCTCTGTTCATATAGTGCAAATGAGTTAGGAAAGCTATCCAAATATACTCCTGGACAGACGAGTCCAGGAAATCAGACTGACAGGGAAAACCCCGAAAAAAATGGATCGACAACAGTGCATGTCGACCACGTCTTCATCGCCAGGGCATTAAGTCAGTATTCAAAAACTACAAAACAAAGAAATACAGCAAATAAATGAGTGAGTGACGCACCTTCGACGACCTGCCACTCCGCATCGTCCAGCTCCTGGTCGCTTGTGAGCAGATTGTAAAGACGAAACTCATCACGACTCCACAGACCATTGCCCGTCAGATCACACATCTCAAATATGTCATTCAGTGCATCCCTAGCAACAACAACAACAACAACAACACTGACAGTGCGTGAATCGTACAGTAGGCAGGCAGATCATAACGCAGGCTAAAAGCCATCGAGACGTGGATGTGGATAAGGATGGAAAAAATCACTTGGATAAGTAAAGAGACCATCGAAATAATATGATTGAAACAGAAATATGCAAAAGTAAGCACAAACGGTCGGGCCGCAGGTTAAAATGTAATGGAATGCTGCATGATCTAATATAAAGAAGAAAAGAGATACAGATACATGTAATAGAAGACTTGGTAGAGAATAAGATTTATACTGATCTCAAGGGAGTAGCTAAAGATGGGAACGTTTGCCTATCATTAACACGAGATGTCATCAATTTGTTGAATCAGTAGATGACTGAAGAAAAACATGCAACTCCTATTTCAATGGAGAATTTATATCTGATAAACTGGCAATTAAATAATATATTATTCTACACACACAACAAAAAGTAGAAAACGAAAAAACATGACGTGGAAACATTGTATCTAAAGGCACATACACATGTGAAAAAGAGAAAGTTTTGCACACAAATTTTCGTGGAAAGGCCCACACTGTATAACAAGCGAAACAACAAACACTAACAATGAACGCCCAGCTATGCAGAGTTATCAATGTAATGTGGTTGACAATCTAAGCATGATGATATAACTATCTGAATTGACACAGTGTACAAATAAAAAGGGATTATATACACACAAAGTAATACAAATATGCCTTTAAATATAAAAATGACATGAGAAAAAGACATCGTTATCATCATCATTTTCACTGATTTAAAAGTTTGACAGACTGCAAATTCACAATCACAGTATACGAAGAAGACAATATTAGTCTACTTACAACAGGAAGATAAGTAACATTATACAATGAATGAGAAAATTAGAAGTTAAGACAATTTGGTAGTTAGCAGCAGTCTGCAAACAACAGTCTCGTTATGAAGTTACCATCAACAAACTTAATTTTAAACTGTAGCGTCAACCACGGTGCCTAGGTCTGAGATCATAACATCAATTCAAGATACAAACACCAATAAATAAACGAATACAACTTTAGACTGAGCAAAATATACAATCAGCAACAAACTTGAACGGTTTTGTTAGGAAGATTTTGTCATCTTTCTTCTTGACAAGCTGAGCTGCTACCTCTGGCTCAGATGCACGACGACGAAATCTGCAGCCAGTGGTGAACGCCATCAATTTGTAGACCCCTCGCTCCAGCACATAGCTTAATGCGTATTTCTACACCAACAACACCAACATGATAATCACGAATAAATGCACAAATTTTATTGATCAACATACTATCAACATACTGCTGTCTATGTTGTACAAAGTACAACATAGACAGCAAAAAGACACTGTTGACAGGTGATCAAAAAAATACCCTATTTTTACGTAAACGTAAAACGTAAAGTCCTTCCCAAGCCTTACGGCCCATAGGGCAGCGCTGATCTCCGTTTTCTAAGGCCCTCAGCCAGACACCACTTTTTACACTGCAAGACCACGGATACGGGGCCAGCGTATCGCGTTGTGTGCCTGTTTACATCCCAGCGGTGAAGCCGGTACCAAATTATACTGCTTGGTGACAGAGGCACATGTGTGTGAACAACTTGCCTAAGGTCGTTATTTTTATTGATGCCCCTTAAAAAGAAAGAAATTTTTTGCCGACTGCATATAGCATATAGGTCTAATAGTTTGTTGGTGCAGGCAACGGATGGCTGCACAGTGCACTGCAGTATCAATAGCTCACGCCAATCAGCTACCACTTCCAAGATTGTAAAGTGCATTTGGTCACAAGTCCGTTCTCATGTAAGCAGCATTGCAGCAAGTATCGAACTTTACCTTCAGCAGCGCAACAACATACTCACTCCTTTAGCATCCTTCTGTTCGGAGAAGGCGACAAGCCCATCATCAGCATTTAACACAAACAACATCATATCAACCGGCGAGCCATTCACGTCACACGAGCTGTTCAGATCACCTGAACACACAACCAAACACTACCGACATTTCGATACTTTTTTTGCACATTTCTACAAGGTGCTGATATTCTGACTGCACATACTCCGATTGCAACACTTGAAGTGCTACACGACTGTTTTTACACTCGCTTACTGTTTATTATGTTGTTTCAAAACAAGTTCTTTTCGAACACTTTACGTCACATTTTAGCTTATGCGCTGCAGCTCTCTGTTAGTTTCATTTCATCTCTTTATCTAGTGCATCATTTATTTTCTATTTTGTAAGCAGCAAATCTTGCAAACAAAGCTTGCAAATCCACAGAGGCAGATTTTCTCAATTAATTTTGCAGCTAGCTAATCTTACAATTTAATGATAAATAGTTATTTTTGACAATGTAAAAATTAATTATGTATGTCTTAAAAAATATTGAAAATAGCCTATTAAAATAAGCCAATGAACAATCACATTGAAGGCACTGAAGACATAATGCATTAAACTGCAAACAGTTGCAACTTCATTTGCTATTCATTTGCCATTTGCTATTCGCAGGCTGTATTGACAATTTCTTTCACTGAACAGTTTGGCTAATATACAATACACTATTACGCCTATAGGAAGACTGTTTCAGCTCATTTATATATTCACTAATTCTAATTACCACTGCTCTAAGAAACAACAGAGCGCACCGCCTGGCTTGATGCACAATGGTTCAATGGTAATCCAAACATTAGTATCTGCTGTGAGGCGCAAGCTGTATTGGTGACTGACCACTTTCGATTTCTCGTCGAAGAAAAAGCCTCCCTTGCTGCGCACCACTTTCCAATCCTAAAACACACGAGCCAACATGCATTAAGAGCACACCAATTACTGCTATGTTTTAGTTGTTACTTCTTCAGCAAGCAAAATATTGTTTGTTCTTTCCAAGTTGAGATTAATTTTTGTAAGTTAGGAGGTGCATTTACCGGGTGGCCCAAAACACGTCTCGAACATTTGTGTGCGTTATACAGCAGTGTAGTCAAAATAAATTAGCAAAAAGGGTATGTAACGAGCAAACATCCTGGAATATGTCTAGAAATTCTCGCTTAAAACATTTCCATATTAGCTAAAATAAAAAACAAAATAATGTTTCACATTATAAAGCAAATTATGCAAGCGGCTAATCATTTACATTGCCGCTCGTACACAGACTACGCCAGAACGTCACGATAGGCCGATCATCAATCAGCTGATCAGCATAAATGTGCTGAATAGGTTTTCCATTTTTTGCCACTGCTGCTAGATGCTTTTTCCACTGCTATGTGGCTTTTCTGATTCTGAATGTCTGATGTCGACATCATGCCATTTGTCTCTGATAACATTTTGAAGATCTTTGAAGTTCGCAAATGGTTTACACCTTTCTTCATAGACAAGTTTTTGCGAGACATCCCAAACTAAGTAATCTAGTGGAGTCAAGTTTGCCGAACACGGTGTCCATTTTTGTGAGTTGACTGAATCGGGCATGTTGTCTCGAAGAAAATTTTAAGTTGTTTTGATGCGGTGTGATGAAATGCTGTCTTTACATAAGTTAGGAGGTGCACCTTACATCATTAAGCGGCATTCAGTGGTGTCATTAATGACGTTGCTAAGATTTCTAAGTAAGTAATAGTACACACTGATCTACAAATGCACAAAACGAAATTTATTTCCATGTAGTATATGCGCCGTTATAAATATGCAATGTTCGGGACGTTTTTATGGGCCACCCGGTATACGCACTTGCATTTTGTTTTTATAGCTCACAACTCACAAACGTTTAAAGAACATGCAAATTCTTCATTAGCAGCACTACGGGTCATGTCCATTTGTCCGTTGGTCATGTACAGGCTGCTAATTGAAAAATGAAAAGGCATAGAGGAACCAAAATTGGTGTGAGCGTTCCCGGGACAGGAAAAAAAGATGCACAAATTTTTTTTAGCTCAAGTTAGGAACTGATATGGAACAGACGGACAGATGACAGAGAGGACCATAAACGGTGGTTGTCGTCATTTCTCACTTTCTCACTCACTTTTACAAAAAAATTGCACGCTTTTTATACGCTTTATCTTCACCAAATATTAACTGATTCTCAAGATTCACACACGCAGCAATACACACAAGTTCTTGAGAGGCTTTGAGGACAAAGAATGAAATCTTAGTTATAAGAAAAAAATTTTGGTCTTGACAAAAATTCTGAAAATCGCAAGACTTTCTGGTTGCTATTTACTATTACAGTTGACAGCAGTTCACTAGTTATGGAGTCAAATAATAATTATATTATGTTCTCATGGTTACCATCAACTGGCATCAAGTAGCATGCATAGCATACTTTGCCATGTATTTTTAACGAAAATTCTTAATCAGTAAGTGAAAATAATACGTTGAAACATTTCTGAATTCTGATGCTGCATAAAAAGTCTTAGTATTTAAAACAAAGTCTCCTTTACATCGACTGACCCGCAATGTCTTGGGTTTGTTGCTAAGTGCTAGTTGGCGAGCCAGGCCGGGTCTACTCCACTCCCTCGTGTCAGCGCGACCACTGCGTCCACCGGACGATGAACCTGGTCCTGTACACAGCATCAGTCGACAACCAGCTCCATCAACTACTCACTCTAAACCAACGACCATCGACGTCGGCGGCCTGCCAACTTCTCGCGTGTAGACACAGAGTGGCCTGATAAAAAGTAAGCCCCTGATTTATTTGTCAAGACTGCAAGAAATGCTGACCAGCATTCGAAAAACTTTATCCTATATACCAGCACGTTGCAGTAAATTTGCAATTGAGTGATCCTATCACACTGCAAACACGTGGCTCCACTACCTTGTGAAATCTGGTCAGCTACAGTTAGAATAAGCGAGCTGCACCTTTGTAGCTTTTAGTACATTCTAAAGCCGATTATATTTCACAAGGTGTAAAAAATGCAATGGCTAACGTACCCTCAATTTTGGCAGTTATCTGACTTATGAAAAAAATTTGAAAACTGGTTAATGTCCAGTGAAGTTAAGGGCTTACTTTTTCACGCAGGCTACTACTCGATAGTGCAAACAAGACGACACAACACAGCTATCTACAACACTCAGTCGACATGCATCACTATCCGCTACTATCGGGTACTAACTACCTCACAACAACTATCAAAACGACGAGATAAAACGCACTCAACGAAATAAGTTGAAAAACTGCACACGACAAGCAAGCACTAAAGCAATGTTGACGGCTAAATATCACTCAGTGCATTGTGCACAAGTCTGTAAAGTTTTCACGCACAGAAACTAATTAGATGCACAACAACAGCTAGGCCCACATACAAACTGCTAGAAAAGAAAACAGAAACGAAAGACTATGTCAAAACGCTTCCTACGACATAATACCAACCTGCCCGTCATAAACGTTCATTCCAGATTGCAATATAAAACTCTGACGAGTCAAACGCAATTATTTAATGTATTAGTATAAAACTATATCCGTAACACTGACGTGTTGTAAACAGACAGTTAACTTAATACCCCATTTACACGATCAAGCAATCATCAAGCAAACATCGAGCAATTAAAGCACACTTTGTGCACATGTATTTTGAATGCATTTGTTGGATGTTTGCTCGATGATTGCTTGATGTTTGCTTAATCGTGTAAACAGGGCATAACTGACAAAAAGGGTAATGATCAACTGACAAACTGTTACTCTCAACAGTTACTGCTATTCTTTCTAAGTTAATGCTCCTTTGGTATGAATGATAAAGAATACACGTGACTGTAAATCTCCTAAGCTTCCTCACATTTTTCAAACCCAACTCTGTCACACTGCCTAGAGAAAACACGAACATTCGGCATACTCACTGTCATTATACACCTCTGATTTACTCGTAACAAATGGTTCTACATCAAAGTGTTAGTGTTCTTACTGATCACAAATCACACAAATGTATACAGAAGTCTTACCACATTTACTGACTGTGACTGGAGGAAGAACGGTTGGCAGTGACGATCCAATGACAATAGCGTCATCATCATCATCCTCATCGTCAACACTGCTACTGACCACTGCAACTGTAACTGCATTTCGTTGCACAAAAACACTAAATTGGCAACAATCATTTCAGCCATTTCCAGATTAACCAAAATTAATCAGTCCGAAAACTTGTGTCTAATGAGATGCAATAATCAATGTACCAGTAAATTTTGAAGCGGTTTGGTTTTCTGTGTGCTATGGTTAGGGCTATCAGGTTAAAAGCCCACACCAAATGGAAGTACAGAACAAGACACATAGTGCAGCCTATTAGGAAGGCCAAAGCATAAAAGATCACTCTACATCCTTGTGCAGAGTATCTTACAAAAGTGAAACAAAATATAACTGAATCACCTGTTGAACTGCTAGTCTCTGCAGTATTATAGCTTCAGCAGCCGATCGTACAGCCTTGTTCACTGCAACGTGTTTGGCAGCTTTGAGACAATTACACTGGGAAGACTTACTAACAGTATCACTTTGTCTGCTTCACTATGTTTGATTGCTGCTTTGTGCAGAGAACGTGGCTTGATGCGAGTACTCAATGCACTCCTATCAGCAGCATCAGTAGCAGCAATGCTACCAGGCGTTATCGATGCGACCAAACTGCTGGCTTCTGTATTCTCCGTCTTCGCGATTCGGCTCTGTCTACACATCACGGGTGACCTCAAAGCCATAGTTGAAGCAGCAGTGTTATCGTTAGTACCGAGATGTGATTTGACACAAACTGCAGACACAGTCCTCACTCGTATCTGTTTTATTCTTCGTCTTTTCTGCACCAAGCATTAGACTTCTGAGAACTAAGAAAAGTTCTTGAAGCTGACACGTCAACAACTGCATGAACCTCAGTGCTTACCAAATCCAAACACTCATCGCTGCTAACTGAAGTCCTAGAAGCATTGTGATAAGAATTTTCGTTCACCATCTGTGTATGTCAAATGTCAAATGTAAATTTATACAGTGCGTTATCGTCAAAACCTCTAATGTACCATTTGCTTTCCTTGAATAATCAACTTCTTTGCCACAGCCGATAGAACGCATATGCTTCTGTTTAGTGCAGTTGTTACTCAGCTGAATGGACGATTCCCCACACGTATCAACATCATCATAATCAGCAGTAGCAGCACCAGCATTACTTCGACACATGATCTTCAACGTCCTTCTATGTTCCGCTACCACCTCAGACACTTTTTCGCCATTTTCAGTTGCTTGCACTTTCTCCAAATGTCTCTTATTCTGACCATTTTCTGCATCTGTTTTTGCAGTGTTGCAAGAAGTATCTAAACAAACTAACATCGCGGATATGGTAACAATTTTTCCATTTAGCCGACTCATCAGGATTTTCTTCTGTCGATGCACTGTCCTCTCCAACTGATCTGCTAACAACTGTCGACATAATCTACAGCAGTTATCATCTCCAGACAAACAAACGCAAATAAAAACAGATTCACTTTGCAGTATATTTGTTTGTACCGACTGGCATACAAGTAAGGCTGGTCATGACCATATTATACTATTATACTATTATAATGTTTGAAAATGGCACATTAATGACAAAATCAGTTGATAATTGAAAAAACATGTTAGTAATACTGTGGATTTTTCATGATTTCATCTGGACATTACGATGTGGCAGCAAAACAGGTAGCACATGACGACAAAAAAATGGACAGAATGAAATAATCGTAGACAATGGCAGTTTATTTCAAAGCATCGTATCTAAAGATTACAGTAAGAAACTGAAAAAAAATAATTAAAATACAATATCTGCTAATTTCACGCCAATGCTGCAGCACATAGTGCTATTACAACACTGAACACAGTGTGGCAATGTTAGTGCAAACAGGATTTAATACGGAGCCACAAAAAACAAACACAACGAACTGCTGAAACCAGCCATGATAAGCATGACACAAACAAGTCAGCACAGCTATGATGTTTTGTGCTACTAAATACTGAAACGTTAAAACAGAGTACTGCAAAAAATAGTTATGCCAACATTTCATAACTTTTTGACACATTTTATAAGTATAAAATAAAGCAGAATGATTGTTACACTAACAACGACTGTACTGCAGTGGCGTATATATAAAATGACATTGACAAAAACAGCCCAGCAGAAACCAAAATCAATCTAATCTAAGTTCCCCTTTGACGTACAAGAAATCCATAAAAACATGTCATAATGTGCAGGAAAAAATAATATTTTAATGCTTAATAAAATTATCATCTAGTGTCAAAAAACAGCACAGCTGGTTGCAAAGCAGCACTGAAGACAAAGCAAGTAAACACAAATGCAAACAAAACTAACTAAACGCATAAGCAATTAAGCATGCATGATAGAAGTATATAAACACAGACATTAACATAAAAAGTGACTATTAATAACTAAAAGCTACCCATTTCTATAGCATTATAATTAATTAAGAAAAATATCATGGTACACAATTTTTACAAAATTTTGAGATCCTCACTAAAACAGGAAAGATATAAAATTTTGTTGTGTCAGTGCAAAAATAATTACAAATGAAAGAACGTTCAGTAAAAAAGCCAACATCTTAGAACACATAAATTTAACATCACAATATTGCGACAATAACAACTGTATCACAATATCACAATCACCTAGCAAATGTAACTAATACTAACATTATGATGTGTACGCAATGTATACGATTATATATAACTTAATTGCAATGGCAATCTCAAAAAATGCATGTAGCTTTGTTTAAATAGTTTTCTTAATAATAAGAAACATATTCACATGCGCTTATGGCAAACTAAACACTGAAAAGTACTGATACCATCTGTTATTGCCATCATGACTCACCATGAGAAGCGTGTGGGGGAGACTGAGTTTTTGACGATGACGGTTCCACTGATGCACGTTTTCGCTCAAAATTTCTCAACGCAACCGAACGACATTCATCCTGTGTCTTGATCAGCATCTTTGAGAACTGATTTGCACACAAAATGACATTACAGATCATCAACGTAATGAGACTCACATTTTGACATAGACGTTTCAATAAAAAAGGCACCTGTAAAGTCACAACCTAACGACGCTATATGAAAAATATTGTGCATAAAAAGCTCATCCTTTTTTCGGTGCTTTAAGCCAACTAGGGTTAGACCCAATTAAGCTAGCACACAGCCCAAGTCGACCAGAGAGCTGGCTCTGTTAGCAGCCAGTGCCTTTAACCAACAGGGTCAGTAATCAGCATGCCAACAGTCAGTTGTCTAAAATGATGTAGATGCATATTCAACAGTGACTTATATAATTACAATTTATTTTTCAGAAACTAGTATAACAATGCAGTTTAGGTGTGGAAGAATATCTCGTAACCAATTACTGCAAATTTTCCACGTATTGTATCACTGGAAAAATTTTGAAAATCAGTCAATATGTGGAAACGATAAGGACAAAAGTTGGATGCCTATTTGGCCCATCCTGAAATTTACTGGATTGTGGTGGTGGCATGGCGTAGTAAGTAATATGCTGTGTCCGATCAGTGGAGATACCCTGGATCCAATTAGTACCTAAATGGGTTACAGGTAAACTATCTCAGTATGCAATTAGCCGTCCAAGTCAACCAGCCTGGCCAGTGGCCATCTTTTCACGGGTAGATGCAATGAGTACCAGTAAAAGACGGCATATTCAAGCACATCATCACATCATGACATGAAAATCATTGTCCTTAGATGACCTTGAAGGTCAGTATGTGATATTGTGGCTAAACAGTGTGAGATAGGGCCAAAGTTGCTATTGATCATTAATAGGACATGCATGCATGGTTTCACAGTGTAAAATGGTGGCTGGCTGAAGGCTAAGAAAACAGGATCAGCATCACCTTATACGCCTTATGGCTCAGAAAGCCATTAGACTACTGGAATGCACTACTTCTTACTTGTGTTCAGTTATTCTACAAGTTTTACTGATACAGCAGCTGCTCTACTCTACTACTGCTATACATTATGTAATAATTTTACCTCTTTGTAATTGAGCTTGCCATCCCTATTCTCATCAACTTCATCGATGATTGTCTGAACTTCTTCCACCGTCATCTTCTCGCCCCTCTGATCCAACATCATAGACACATGGCATGAATACAACCGACTAGGGCCTACATGAGAAAAATTGTTTTTACAAGTTATTTCACAGACAGTTGCCAAAAAGTCAATAGCACCAGAAACACAAGATTCAAAGCTGCTAACTTGTCTGCACACACAGCTGTTACAATGTCAATGCAGTAACAAGAAGCCCAGCTGTCGCCAGGATAGTCGACCGTACTGGTTGTCAGTGACCTTCGAGGTCATCCAAGGTCGATGATTTATCATCTCACTATCTCGCACTGTTTAGCCACAATATTACATACCGACCTTCAAGGTCATCTAACGACAATGATTTTCATGTCATTTGAGTGAATACATTATCTAATCAATTCACAATGTTCACTAGGTGGAGATTATAATCATTTGAAATGCAATATAATGCTGTCTTTGGAGGTGCTTAAAACACACACAAATACAACCAATAATGGCCAATATTCCAGCCGCATTTGCCTTGACAAATCTAGGCAAATCTGGGAGCAGTCAGACTTTGAAAATGAAAATTTGGTACAGACCTGATATTCAGGTTGGCAATGCTTAAAGGCTAAGTTGCAAGAAAAAAAACGATATTGGCTAAATATGTGTAGAATGTAACACTAATTAATAATACGCTGATCCAATGAAATGAAAACATCGCTTTGAGGTAACTTTATCACAAATATATTGTGCCAGCCGAACGCACTCGAACCTGCCACAAAAATTGATGAAGTCATTCACAGGCCGCTTGGTTGACAAACTGACATTCACATTTGAAAGTAATAAATCCATTAATTTTCCTCAAAATAATACTAGATTTATAGTACAACTAATAACGCATAGGTGACATCAGAAATTACATCATTATTAATTTTGTTCACTACTAGAAATGTGCAGTTAGTAAAATTAACGATGTCCTGGAACATTGTGGTTGGTTAACTACTGATGAAAAATTTGGCATTTTTAGGCTATTTGACCGTAAATTAAGCTGCATTTGACCTCAAGCCAATAAAGCTAGTTAGCAACCCTCCTGCAGATGATGTCACAGTTCCAAATATGGCCAAAGCCATAAAAAAAGTTGAGTACTTTAAACCCGATTTTAGGGTATTAAGATGTACTAGCAAAGACAAGATAAATAAATATTGACAAATTGGCATCTGATTAGACCAATCAGCGCTTTATAACAGTTACGTAAAATGATACGACTTGAACTTACAGCTAAGTGAGCCCTTTAAAAGCGTAAAAATGAAAAGGACATTGATAAACTGCTAGATTTTATGCAGCATTGAAAGCAAACTAGGAAGTACACAAGATCATACAAGCAAGCAGTTCAAAGCAAAATTTACCGTTGTCAACATCTTCCGAAGCTCTGAATTGGAAATAAATCCATCACCATTGACGTCAATCTTACGAAATGCTTTCATAAGATCATCTTCAGTTGTTGCTGGCTCTTTGCGGCAAATGTCACAGAAGTTATCAAACGTAAGTAATTCTGCAACAATAAAAACAGAACCATTCCCATGGAAACCTCAGCAAAAAAACTGCAATTATCAAAAAATCATTAAAGACAACTATGATTATTCCTACCATGAATCAAACAAGTAAGCTACTAAGTTTCTGTCACAATTTCAATATTCTTTCACTGGCACACTCCTCTTTGCAGTAAAGATTATTAAATATTAGACTTTACCTCAACGGCATCACAACTTGGTGGCAAACTTTTTCCATTGTGTAGTAGTAACAACTGCTAATACTACAACTACTACTACCACAAGCAAAGTTTCCTTCACCTGTAGAGACGTCAAGCAGAATTTGGCACCAAGTTCAATTATGCACTGAAAAATTAGTGTTGTAGCTCTAAGTTTACCATCTGAGTCATAATTCCAAAAAAAAGAATGTACTGTGCAGTGTCCCGAAAAAAATGGAACTGACAAAACTGGGAACGACAAAACCAGGAAATAGTCACATAGGCTTAGGTTTAGAAAATAAAGTTAAAGATAAGGTTACAGTTAGGCTTAGAGATTAGGGATTAAAGTTAGGGATAGGGCTAAGTATTGGTATAGGGTTAGAGATTAGAGTTAGGAATAAGGTTTGAAATACAGATAGGGTTAGGTAAGGGTTAAGATTAGGGTTAGAAATTATGGATTAGTGATATCATTATGGTTAGGGTAATGACTTATGTAGTGTGGTAGTTTGAATGTTCCCAGTTTTGATGGTCCCAGTTTTGACGGGGAACCATATTGTGCCTATAATCAATTATGCCATAATTATAATGTACTGAATAAATTTTATTAATTTTTGTCGACTTCTCTGCAACAATCCAAGTCCATAATGTGGTGAAAATCAGTTACAGCTACACGAAAAGTTTCAGTTTCAGACCTATTGCACTTCTGAGATAGATATGTCTAACTACCAGCAACAATACATTATCAACTGGCAGCTGCACATACAATATAATCATTCTGTGCAAGACCTGTGTTATGTTGCCAGTATTTGGTCAACATCCGATTGCTTGGACTACGTCCAGCTTGCTGTAGAACTGCAACAGTAGAAAACAAATTTGCTGACTGAATATACCGTACTCAAATAACGTGCACTGCACTAACTCAGTGTACAGTAAAAGAGAGTTAGCATCACAGAAGCAAAAGTGTTAGTCATGAAGTATAAATGTGACACAGTGGAAAGTATGTTTCACCAGTCTGGGAGTGAGCCATCTTTAGAAAAATAGTTATACTCATTTTAAACGACTAAACCAAAACTATATCAATTATGTCACTGAACAGTTGCATTCAAGGCTCACCTCTGCAGTGATAGCAAACACTTTGACATAGTTTTCAACTTTCACTGCAATGATCGAGATTAAGCATTTTCAAAACTGTCCAACTGCTTTATCTGTATAAAAAGCATGATGTACGTTCCACTTTTTACGTGCCACCATGTACCTTTTTCAAGGAATTATTTTATTGCCACACCATGTAGTAAGAATGTAACAAGAATTGAGTAAAAGTGATGTTTAGCAAAAAAATATTTATAATCAATTATGTGTAATCCAGCACTAAAAATGCAAGTCAGTTATGAAACAATCAATTACTGTACAGTGTACAGCACAAATACCTTTGCATAACTCTTGCTTTGACTCAATATCCACAGCAAGGTCATCAAACACAGCTAAATAAGCAGCCTTGCATTGAGTCATGAAGTTTTCTCTCTCAGCTGATGCACGCCGTGGGGTAGGCAATGGACGATCAGAGGCACTGTAGTGCTCCAGCCGTGCAGAGCCAGGCCGTGAACGTGACATCACACTGCTGCATAAAACATACACAAGTCAAATAAACCACATTATCCTAAGTAAGGCATTACATGTATCAATCAGTAAAATAAACATATATGCATAAGCCCTGGTCAGCCACCTTGTCGTGGTGGTGGGGCTTTGCACCGATGACCCGAAAGATTTCCAAAATCTGGAGGCGAGGAGCTAACTAAGAGCTGACCAAACCCGTGAGAGCAGATTTGCTACACGTTACCAGTGCTTTTGTGCTGGTTTCGTCTATTTACAGCTTCATAGCCATCTACGGCTTTACAGCCGTTACCTGTAACCTTGTGGTTACATTCAAGGATGCGCATTGAGCCGAAATGATATGGCCTCAGCGCTAGGCAGGTGTAAGAGCCTGCCCACCTCAAAGACAAAGTAAGGTAAGGTAAGGAATAAGCCGTGAAAAATGTTGATGCGGCAGCAAATAACATCTCTAACTTGGAGTTATGACTAAGCATTTACCTGTGCTTCAGCTTTTTCCAACTTGCTTAGAGATCTTTTTGAGTATGCACTATATAAATTTACACTTTACTTTACTTTACTTACTTCCAAATGTTAGCCAGAATGCATGCACTGTGCACATTGTTGCTTATTGCTACACTGCTAACATCAATGATATATATAAACATAAGAAGCCCAGTTGTTGCTAGAATGCCTGGCAATTTCCGAGGCACTACCTACGATTGGTGGGAAAAGGAAAGGTCAGCATTGGAGGGATTAGATAGGGCATTGGTGAATGTTTAATAGCCTGTTAATGGTAATCATTATGCTGATACAATTTGGCCGTAATGTGCCGTATAAATTTTGAAGCTGCAGTAGGTACCCCTATTTTGGTAGAACAAGTGTTCATATGGGGTCGGCGATGGTACAATTGGATAGGGCCAGTGCCGGATTACCACATAGGCCAACTAGGCCATGGCCTAGGGCCCCGCGCTTTTTAGAGGCCCCGCGCTAAGCAAAGAAAAAAACGTCAAGAAAATTAAAAAACAAAAAATGCAGCAAAAATAAAAAAGAATAAAAAACGTAAAACCTTTGTACGTCTATGATTATTTCTGCTTTGACTTGATACATTTGTCTGTTAGACAGTCACTTTGGCGATATATTTGCATAGTGTGCCTGTGTGCATCATTGTGTGCCTAATTTGGACTGTGTATTGGTCTCTCAAAATGTTTAGGCCTAACTAGTCAACTAACATGTGCATCATTATTTTTGACTTGACTTGAGGTATTTGTAGCCGTCCAGTTATGTCTTGACATTGCTTCACTGGTAGCCTTGTTCCGTCAGTGCACATATGAAGTGTTCTTATGCTTACTACTGGTTTGGCTCCACTGTTGTCTGTTGTGGATTCATAAATACATAAAGACATAGACATTTTTTTGAAATTGTTGCGACACTCTTTCCCTATTGTGGGTTTGAGGCTCGATTTTATAAATTTTCTATTAAAATGCCCAGCTCCCATCAGTAAATTTTTAGAACTTTTTGGTCAATTAATTTACATGAAAATGATGCCACCAGATGTCAGATTTAAAGGCCAAAATGCACAAAATTCGATTTCCACTGGGGCTCCGCCCAGACCCCGATGGGGGGGTCTCAGCACTCTCCCAAATCCTCTAGCTGGCTTAAAGGGAATCCTACTTCTAAGAAAAGGGAGGAAAAGGGGAGGGGAGACACGGCAAGTAGGGTTTCCAAACCCGGAGCACTTTTCCAAACCCGGGTTTTCGAGTTTCAAAAATCTTAAACCCGGGTTTCGGGTTCGGGTTTTAGAATACACATAACTGCATCTGATTCAGTATGCATGCTGTTCAACGTAGCTTCAGTTGTAAGTGGGTATTAGGCTTGTCCCGTTATT
>Ga0209367_1003203_pt1 | contig 22141 bp, 7 predicted proteins | sample WorMetLIZISLAND2_FD_187412 | JGI IMG/M metagenome (GOLD analysis project Ga0209367, IMG submission 187412) | Marine gutless worms symbiont microbial communities from Max Planck institute for Marine Microbiology, Germany - Olavius geniculatus... ... | reverse complement strand
GGGACGACCCCACCCGTGGGGAAGGTGGGACTGGCAGCCAGACTGCTAGCGTAGCCCGAATCGATGGACGCCGACGAGCGACGTGACGGGCCCTGGACCTGACCCGCGCCGGGTCCTCCGGGTCCTAGCTGGACCTGGAATGGTGCCTGTGCCAGGGCGGGTCCCGGAGGGTCGAGGGTCAGGGTGACTTGTGGACGACGACGCTGAAGGATGGACGCCACGACCGATGACGTCATTACGTCGTCAAGTGACGTAGACGATGACGCTGTGTTCACCGATACTTCACGCTGCAGCTTCTGCCGTAACACACACAGACCACACATACACCTAATAAGTTATACAAATTCATCGAAATAAACATTTGATCATTTTGACACGGATTGTTGCGTTTCGGCACGCAACCGCTGCTGCCATAGCGACACCTGGCGGGCAGTCGTTCCGACGAAAGCAGCAGCGATTGCCAAAACCTGTTCTACTTACTGACTGATTGACTGAAAGTAAAAAAAGCAAAGGTGGCGTTTAGATCTTAATAGGAACGAAAGAAATCCTGCACAAAGCTACGAAGCGTCACCTGCCATATGGGATCACACAGTGTTACCGGTCACCGGGTGAACGCGCCCTGCGTTGACCCCAGCCAGAGAGACCCTGGTTTTAGTCATGCACCAATATGGTTTACCTGTCCGCAGACAGTCACCCACCCAAGTATAACCACTTGATAGCGACCCGACCGGGAGGCAAATTCACGACCCCTCGATCCTACATGTAAGTCCATCGTTATACCACCTTGCAAGGACGAAGGTTTTTTAACGTACAGCTAATGGAAGTATGGGCTACATACTTCCATTTTTACGCCTAATACCCCGATTATACGACGAAGTGCATGGCACGACGAGCGCCATAGCGGAGCAAGCTTCGTCGTGTAAACGGGGTATAAGCTTCGTATAATAAAAGCACGTTATACTGACGGGTGGCTGTGGTCTAGTGCACTTGCGTGGTGCTGCTGCTGCTGCTGCTGCTGCTGTCGCCGCCGCCTGTTTCTCAAGTGAGGCTGACAGCAGAGTCAGCTCGGTCAACTGCTGGATGTTGTCTGGGACTACAGTCCTGCCACCACGATGAGACACTGCGCTGTTCTTTGCCGCTCCCTCGGCCGCGGCCGCTGTGTACCCGACGCTCTCCGGCCGACGCGAGTCCTGGAACCACGCACAGACGGAAAATTTAGTGAATTTATTAACTGTTTTAACTCTGCATGGAAATGCTGGCGTCTGCTATTTCAATCTTGCTTTGCCGTGTCACTAAGTCTTAAGTTTACGTTTTAAAAAGCTTTAAAGGCTACATTTTGTAGATGCACAGAGAAGTGCGTACTGCAGAATACTGCTTTATTACAAATGTGTCTCGAAGTAAAACCTTCATAGAAAGTTCACGATGAAACAGAAAAATTTCACAGATATGCAGTCTCAGCGTAGACACATGGTGGGAGAACGAGGTCGGATCATAATGAATTACTGGACTCAGTAAAAGATATACGTGTTTATTAAGCCTAGTACTGTTTCTATCCAACACAAAGCACGCAACGTAATGGTGTTTACACAATCGAGCAAACATCGAGCAAACATCGAGCTGACTCAAGCAGGCCTTATGGAACCCCGCCCCCTGGCTCAAATGTAGGCCTAGGCCTAAGCTCTTAGCCCACAGCTGATCACGTGTTATATAGGCCTTCCAATAATATTACAACCAGCTCGTCCTCCTAATTAGCATGCTAATTACCATAGAACGTCGAGCTAGCTGGTCGATGTTTGCTCGACAGTGTAAACAGCCTATGAGGTACGCAACGCGACGAACGCAACAAACAAAACGTTTGCATTGCCGACGTCAGCTGCGTCGCAAGAATCCGGAATTACGTTCGTTGTGTTGGATAGAAGTTACGCTACAATGTGCACCGCAATGATGCAATCACAAACCTCACTGATATTTTTCTGAATCACTACGCGAGGACGGCTAGGCTGAGTAAACCTGGCGTGCTCACGGCAAACAAGACATTGGCTTAGTGACGTTCGATCAGTCCAACAAGAAAATAAAACTGCTGTAGAGCAAAAAATAAAAGAAACATCGATGAAAATTGTACAAGGGGTCTTTAAAACATTTCAAAAACGAATCTCGCCCGAGAAAATCTACAAAACTCAGTCCAATGAGCGGCAAAATTGTGATTTACGGACCTGTGTGTCGCGAGGGGTCGGCGGCGGAGTGGCAGGAACGGCTGCATTGTGCACGAAGTGACAGCGCGCCCCGTACGGACAATAGCCCGTAGAGTGGTAGGTGCGACACAGCTCCGTCTTGTACTTGGGATGGCGCTCGGTGGCCCGCAGCTCGGCCAGACCGTGTGCGAACTGACAACGATCCGCATAGCGGCACTGACCACGCTCCTCGTAGGCACGACACAGTTCCGTCTTGTAGCGACGACTGTCCGCCGTCAGGCAGCCTAGACCAACCATAGCAATATCACACGCATAATGCAGTGAAATACGCTGTAGCCTACAATACACGACCAATTAAAGGTAAACTAGATGGTACACGGTTGTGACTCCGTCGACTATTATGCCTCCGCCAATTAACAGGTGACAACTAACACTCGAAATATCGTGCTAACAAGGCCCAAAAGTGCATTTTGGGGCATATTTGGCCCAATCGTGACCTTGACCTTTGACTTTTTGACCCCAAAAATTGAAGCGTTCATCCTTGCCCAAAGTCCGTTAGTGGCGAAGGTTTGGTCAAATTGCATCAACAAAATTAGGTCGACGCAAGGTATCGTGCTAACAATGTTCGAGACTCACGCACGGACGCACGGACACACGACCACTCTGGAAACATAACAGCTGCGTTTTGGATCACCTAACAAATTATGTGTACCATAGATAAATATATTACAAATATGCTAATGAGAATAATACTTTTAATAGTTTTCATACTTTTAGCTAATAGTTTTAATTTCTGCTGATGGCACAACAGACGAAAAATTCGAAAGAGTTTAGTTTTGTTGTATTGAAGCAATATACTAGTAAATTTGTTTTTTTATGCTTCGGCATAGACTATTTAATTTGACACCTAACATGTTAGAAGTAGGCCATCCAAAACGCAGCTAATGCTTCCGGCCACTACGTCGGCGGAGGCATAAAAAGATCAAATGTAGCGTATAGCTCTTAAGGAAGCGCATCCATTCTTCCGAGTAATGTCCTGTCTGGTTAAGGCTGGGCGCGTTCACCTGTGTGAGAAGCAGCTAACAATATGTGATACCATATGGCAGGTGACGCTCCGTAGCTATGTAATAAGTTTTTTGTAAAGGCGCGTACAAAGCGACGTAACTAAACTGAACTGAACTGACACGGTTTAGTTTTTGACGAACTGACCATGAGCAAGTAGGATGAGCCCACTGGTCATTAGTTGACGCGTACGTGAGCAAAGTCACGTAGGCAATCGACGCCGTTAGACGGTGGGCGCGTTAATTATGTTACTCAGCCCTTTCTGGTTGCCGAAAGTGCTGCAAGAAAGCGCTGAGTAATACCCCGTTTACACGATGAAGCAAACATCGAGCAAACGCCGAGCAAACATCGAGCTGGCTCAAGCAGGCCTATTGAAACCCCACCGCTGGCTCAAAGGTACATGTAGGCCTAGGCTTAGGCTCTTAACCCACAGCTGATCACGTGTTGTTATATAGGCCTTCCAATAATATTACAACCAGCTCGTCCTCCTAATTAGCATGCTAATTACCATACAGTTTTTTCTGTAATTCGTGTACGATAAAATAATAAATATATAGAACGGCGAGCTAGCTGCTCGATGTTTGCTCGATCGCGTAAACACCCTATTACGCGACCACTGCCTTCTGTACTGCATTTACTGCTTGCATTTAGTCAGTTCGTAGCGCTTTTACCGTAAGTTAATACGCGTAAAGTAAACAAGCAAGTAAGAAAACAAAACGACTCTAGTGTCTATAGGTAGATGAGCCTAACTGCGCAAGCACTGTGAATACGATACGAGATGCAAAACAGATGAGTTTTCAGCGGAAATAAGAAGCCTAGCTGTGGCTATGGAGGGCCGACAGTATACGCGAATGTCTGAATGCCAGCAAATGATTTTCATGTCATGTGAAAGAACCTAAGCGACTTTATATTAGTGCTCAATACACAATAGCAACCTTGGCGCTATCTCTCACCGTTTAGCCACAATACATCCGTTACGCACGGACAAGTGACAAACTTGTAGCAAAGGGCCAGACCTTTAAGCTTACAGCTTAACGGCCGGCCCAAACATCACGAGATAATATGACGGCAAATAAAGCACACGCACTTACCTATCGGCGAGCTGCACTGGAGTGCATCTGTCGTTCCAACACCGTAATGGTCACCAGCCTCTGTGCCCGCCGCCGAGGGCAGAGCCAGGCCCAGCGCCGACAACAACATCGACTCCGTGGCCGTGACGTCATCGTGACGACGAGTTGTGACGTCACCTCCACGTCGGCGTGATGACGTCATTGCCGCCGGCTGCTGGAGCTGATGACGTAGCAAGGTCAAGGCAAGGTCAAACTGCGTCTGCGGTGACATGGACAGTTGCTGCTGATGCTGGTGAACTAACGGACTAACGGCTGTCCCTCCGGCGTTCTGCCACACATAATTAACATACATATTAAAGCATAATATTATAGTTGTAATAATCGTTTTTCATTTATTCCGGCCGACTGTAAGTAAGGAAGTAAGATAACGAAAAGGGGGAGGGGCCAGTGGCGTAGCCAAAAATTTCAATTGGGGGGTCTCATCTCCCTTCCTCTGCCTTTTCTTCTCCAATTTGTCCTTCCCCTCTCTTCTCCCTTTCTTTTTTACCCACTTCCTCCCTTTCCGTCTTCCCCTCTTCCCCTCTCCTCCCCTTCCTTAGAAGTAGGACCCCATAAAATCCAGCCAAGGAGTTTGGGGGAGCGCTGTGAGCTCTCCCAGCAGGGTCTGGAGCGGAGCCCCAGCCGAAATCGAATCTAGTACATTTTAGTTTCTACAAATGAGATCTGGTGGCAACGATTTTAATTATTTTAAACTGACCAAATTGGCCAATTTCGTGCAGTTTAAACGCATGCTTATGTATTGTCTGGAGGATTGGGAGGAGGGGCTGCCTCCCCCTTGGCTACGTCACTGGAAGGGGCGCAATTTAACAGTTGGTCACAATGCGCCGCGCTCTAAACCCCCGAACAGAAATGTCTTCAGCAGCCGTTTAAACTGTTCAAAGTTAAAATCATTTTGTCTCAGATGAGCTGATGAAAGAACAGAAACGGCGTACTAACGATTGCGCTTATGGCACAAGCTGTAGTCTGTCCGTCGTCTGTCTGCAACGCATGTATCGTGGCTAAACGGCACGTCTTATCGGGAAACGAGTTCGTGGGACCACGTCCGTGACACTCTAAAACCATCATATACTCGTATATCGAAGATCAGTCAGTCGCCGATCAAACAGTCCTTGACCGATCGCGATCGCACAGTGTAATGGAAATCGGTTATTATGCCGCTTATAAAAAAGAGCTGTTGCTAGGATGCCCCTCCTATATCCGAAAGTCAAGCGTCCGACTTCCGGTGGCGCGGAAAGAAAGCGATTTCCCAGAGCGCCTACAAGCTACGGTGACGCTGCTATATCGAACGCTCTAGTCAATGATAGGAAACGACGCGGTAATTCGGCGCACGTGAGTGATGGTTACAGGCAGCAACGGTGCATTTAAAATTGCGGCCAAACCGCTGCACATAGAGACATGGTTACTATTGAGCCAGTATAGATACTCGTCATCGCTCTATATAACTGCACCATTGTCGACCACCTACAACGTACAGTTTAGCCACAATACATGCGTTACAGACAGACGGCAGAGAGACGACGCATCGTACGGTCGTACCCAAGGCTCGATCGAAATTAAGGGTCGGCCAAAAACTAACTTGCTACGTACCCAAAACTCGCCAGAGAGAATATTACAACAATTCTCGACCACCGCTTGAAATTTCGCTCCTCGCAGGACACCCGCCGTCTGCATTCTATATCCGCATAAATTGTGGTTCTAAGAACTACTACGGAGTAGTCCCCGGAACCGTTTGCTAAGGCCCTTAAGGAAGGGTCACATTGGCGGTCCGTTCGGACGCCAACCGGACCGCCAGTGTAACCCTTCCCTTACGGCTGGTCCGAAGCCTTATTTGCTGGCTTTTAGCGGTCCGGTCCGCCAAAACGTTTGTCACTAGTAATAATTTCTGAGACACAAAAGCAACAATTACTTTTTGCCTGATTCGTAACGCCGTACGATAAACTACCGTTTTCTCATCATTGTAAATTATACAGTACACTGTAAAACTGATATTCACTCAGTGATCGTCACCACTGGCACTGTGACGACTAATGATGACACGCGCACTCGCTGGCGGTTCCGGGACTAGGCCTACTACTGTGAGTCCGAGACGGAAAAAATAGGCCTAAACAGTTCAAACGATAAACAGATCAACATACCGGTGGTGGTCTGGCTGTCTTGATGTCGTCGTGGCGACCAGTCAGGTTGTAATGCGAGAAAGAAAACGACGTCGTCGACGACATAGTTAATTGCGTCTCGAAACAGTCGGAACTTGAAGTTCTGAAATTGGAAGCAGCTAGCGTCAGTGGTTAAAGTATGGGGGAAAGCAATTCCACCACTCTAGGTTTTGGTCCAAATCGTTTCCCCACCTTAAGTTCTCAAAATACGCGACAAAAATACTAAAAAAATTAAGGGGGCTAAAACCACTAAAACCGCCCAAAGTCAGACTATCGTTTCTCACCTCGGCAAGTATACTTTAACTGCTGCAGGCTAGCGAAAACAAACAGCAATCTCAAAACTTCGAAAGTCGTTCTCGCACAGATTAAGCAAGATCGAAGTCGATCGGATGATCTCTGCTCAGATCACGATAGAGAGCCAAACAAACTGTCGAATGATGACTGACTGCCTGACTGGCAAGGCTATCTAGTTCTCTGTCACGGGGACGGGAAATCACACGCGTTGAGGTGTTAAAAACACGAAGCACGCGCGCAATACCAACACAGTTTGACCTCAACGCTTCGACGCTACAAACTCAACTGTACAGAACCGTGTGATCGACTGGCTAACTCCAGTCTTAACCCACTGGTCGGCAAGCGCGACACACTAAGGCTGCAGCGCCAGTAGCACGTTCCCGACTGACTCCCTCGCTCCAGTACTATCGAGTCTCCAGGCCCGTGCCGTGACCACACCTGGGCTTTTTTCCACTAGATCTAGGTTTTTCTGAAATCGTTTGAATATTTGATTTTTCCACGGAAATCTGTTTTTTTTCTTTTAACAGCTTTTGAATGTAGTAAAATGGGAAACGACCCGAATCGTGAATCCATTTTTACGCGCGACAGCAGGAACTGCTATAGCGCGTCTTAACCATCGCTGTCGACGTACGTCCGTCACATGGGTAGATAGTCAAAAAGGGTACAAGCTAGGATCACGAAATCTTCACTGTCGGTCACCGGGAAGACTCGCAACAGGGGTCGTTAGGGGTACATTTAAATGAAACTGTTAAATTGCCCGACCCTGAAAATAGGAGGTAGGTGCAAACAGCGCGCAATTATCTTTTACAGGGACCGAGTTATACCGCTTTGAAGTCCCCATAGGCCGTAATGCAAATTTTTGTAAACTGGGGCATAAAAAGGAGTAAATTAAAAATTTTTAATCGAAAACATATAAGGAATGTGTCCGGCGTCAGGACGCTTCGTTTGAGCCATTAGCGGCATCGGTCGGTCCAACGGGCGCTCGTCTGTAGCCGTGCACAAGAAAAAAAAGAATTTCGTGAATTTGCTGCATTTTATAGTTTTAAAATATGAGATCTGGTGGCAACAATTTTATCTATTTTCCAGAAAATAAGCTGACCAAATTGGCAATGACTGGGGGCCGTGATCAACAGCCATTCGCTGCAATGATTTTGGGCCCCACCCCATTCGTCTACGCGTCTGCGTGCTCCCTTTTCAAATAGCCTATATTCCGCATTTTTTCTGTGAAAATAGACGCCTAACGGCGAAATTCGCGCATACGCAGCCACGCCCCCTTTAAACCGATTGTAACGAAATTCTGCGTGTGGCGTCGGGTGGGTGATTTGATCACTGACGCCAAGTTTTATGGACATCGGTTAAGGGGTTTCGGAGTTACAGGAGCCCCCCATTTCCTATACTTAACGTTCATCGCCCTTACAACAGTGTCAGCACTACCGTGCTGTGATACTAGCTTTCATTGTCATCATCGCGTCGAGTGTCGATTGCTACGGTCGGTGAGCTTAGTCTAAACTAATTCGCAATGGGAACTGTCGAGCGTTCCCTTTGCGTTAGCTTGGCTTTTTGTAAGCTATTTTGATTGTTTTCTCAGTTTTCACCCACCAGACATAATTATTAAACTTAGGTTTATGGAATCATTGTTAAGGAAGCTATGTGGTGCTTATAGGCCTAATTCAACTCTGCCATTTTAACATACCGCAATAAAATAATTATGGTGTTTGTCTTCCGTTTCGTTTTTGCTCAGGAAGTTCTGCTTTGCCGTCATAAATAAATTTACGCAAAATACTGAATTGCTGATATTAATCTAGATTGTTAATACTTAAACAATCGCATGTTGCAGGCAAACATATAACTTCTAAAAAATTTTTTACAGCAAATGCACAAATAGTCAAAAACACGCACAACACACTGAAATGTTGTGATGAAACATATTATGTCAAATCGTGTACTAGGCTATACAGCTTGGGAGTTGTGACATTCTTATGCGAACGTTCTGATGTGCTATGGCTTACACAAGTTCGCAAATGTACTGCGTGTGAAGTCATTACCCCGTTTACACGATCGAGCAAACGTCGAGCAAACGTTTAGCAAACGTCGAGCAGACATAGAGCAGACATCGAGGAAACATCGAACAAACATCAAGCAGGCCTGATGGAACCCCGCCCCTGGCTCAAATGTAGGCTTAGGCTTAGCCCACAGCTGATCACGTGTTATATAAGCCTTCCAATTACAACCCGCCCACCCTCATAATTAGCATTCTAATTACCATAGCTCGTCGAGCTAGCTGGATGAATGCTAAGCAAACATCAAGCAGACGCCGAGCAGACGTGGAGCAATTAGCACGTGTATTTTGAATACATTTGCTCGACGTTTGCTCGATGTTTGCTCGATCGTGTAAACCGGGTATTAGTGTTTTCCATGGTGTGTGCTACTGAGTAGTGACGTTACTACATGAAACTTAACCTGGGTTTTTATGTTTTTTGCTGTCCGTCTTAGGTTTTTAAAATTCTCCCGCGTGGCCACACTGCCGGCGATGCCTCCTCAGTAGTCGCTATAGCGTCCGGTGACCAATACCGGCACGCTTTAAAGCGTGTTTTCCATCTAACGAAACGCAACGCACTCCGATTGTGTGTTTATAATCCGAAGATGCAACCTGCATTTTCACTTATTCTGACTAAGCTTCACCCTAACCCTAACGCTAACTCTTACCCTACTCTTAGTTGAGAGAGAATGTGGAAATTGAGTAAACGTCTGTAGAAGTGTACAGGAATTTAAAAAACCTAAATAAACTTTCGGACTATCGAACTGCCCCCGACCCCAACGCACGCCAGGGGCGTCTATACGTCTATTGGGGACTACGGCCAAAACGTAGATATTACATTTATTAAAGGGGCGACTTTTAAGCCCAGGAAGCAGTCGTCGTTCTACCAGACGTGTTGTGTGAGGCCAAAAATGCATCAAATTCATTTTTGGCCGGGGCTTTGCCCAGGACCCCGATTGGAAGCTTACGGCGCTACCCAGACCACTCAATCGGCTGGGTAGAAAATTTAAAATGGGGGAAATGGGAAGGGCCCTACTCCACATTCCATTCGACGCCTGTGATCGAGCTCCCCCAGCGGCGTCTGGGACAGAGCCCCAGCCGAAGTCGAATTTGCTGCATTTTATAGTTTTAAAATGTGAGATCTGGTGGCAACAATTTTACCTATTTTCCAGCGAATAAGCTGACCAAATTAGCAAATTAGTATGGTTTGGTCTGGATGACTGGACCCTGATCAACAGCCATTCGCTGCAATGATTTTGGGCCCCCAGACCCTTCGTCTACGCGTCTGCGTGCTCCTTTTTCAAATATATTCCGCATTTTTTTATGTGAAAATGGCGTGTTTTGGTGCATTTTTGACACTATTTCGAGTAACCGGGTAGGTTCCTATGGGGGCACGTGCCCCTATTTGCCCCTCTATGGCTACGCCAGTGTCAGACGCAGTGTCCATTTTTTGGGTATAATTGTTTCCATTGCGTGCATTGCATTGGATTGAAATCATGCTTTATACTAGCCGAGTGAACGCTTTCTCCTACTGTCCTGTCAACTGCGATTGATCCGATCTCAGCCTTTCTACCAGAGCTGCCACAAACACGTTGCTAAATATAGTCCACGACGTGGATCTGTGTAGAAACTAGAAACAGAATGTCACAGTATTTTTACAGGACGTCAGCATAGCCTGCTATCGTGCTATGCAGATGTTCTGTCTGTGCTATGGTCGAGGCGCCCGTCCGTGTGTCGGTCCGTCACGCACCCTGCGCGGCCTGCAGCTGACTTAACAAAACGACACTACGGTAGCTAAGATCACGAAATCTTCAGTGTCAGCTCTGTGAAAGAGTGTAGTCAAACTTTTTTTACGCCGTGTATGCATCACACAGATGTGAAAATGAACTACGCGGATATAGTAACAATGTAAAATATACCACGAGTCAGAAAAAAGCGTTCGATGTGACAGCCCCAACCTCCCTGCAGTGCTCAGGAGCTAACTTCAAATCGTAACTGAGCAAACATTATAGCCGCAATTAAAGCGTGTAGGCCTATAAGCTTCCCGTGTTTATGAGCCATCCTGTAGAAAAAGCGTAGACGCAATTTCGGTTACTCGGGCGAAATAAACCTTCAAGTGTCTAGCAGTTGCATTCCAGAAACATACAGGCTACACAACCGACATATTTTGGTTACGTTTCTTTGAAAACAATGGCGTATAGTCACTTACAGAGAGCAAAAACAAATGGAGCAACTCGTTTAAACATGTTTACAGTTTATGCTGATACTTGCGGCATAAAGTGATAAATAGGTTACATTTTCTCTATTGATCTGCTCTTTGTCCTAGATCACGAGCCGCCTAGCTTATCAATTGATCCCGAGTCGTTTCCAGTAATTTGTTGATCCCCGAACGTGTTTGGGCTACCAGGCCCGTCGAGAGCCACAGCGGGGCCCAGAAAAAAACATTCTCGCGAGGTCCTTCTGAGGAAAAAAGTGGATTTATTAAATGGCGCATTCTGGTGTAAGCCTACTTTATATTTTTGTGCGACGGCGGGGCCCACCAAACGTCGCGGGGCCCGGGGTAACTTACACCCCTCCGTGGCGGATTCAAGGGAGAGGGGTGAGGTGACGGCCGCCCCCTATTGACTGGATGAATCTCAAAACAAGTAAAAATTTTGCATGAAAATGCAGTATTTTTGCCTAAAATTTTCAAAAATTTTCTGGGGACCATCCCCAGACCTTACCCTCTACCCGTCCGCCCCCTATTCCAGACTTCTGGATCCGCCACTGTCCCTATATCCCCTCCCCTCTCGACGTGTTTGTGAGCTACTAGGCCTATGTCACGTGCCCCACTAGTTTGTTTGCTAGAAAAAATACTTCTGGCATAATTACAATTAGGAAATGGTGCCAGTTGCGATAATAAGCTTCCCGCTTTTGATGAATGCGCAATGTAGACTACTTAAAGCGCGAGCTTTTCCATAAATTCGAAGGGGGTCAACCGGAACTAGGGCGCTAAATGAGAAGGGGGTGGGAAAAATTTGCGATGTTAGCCAATAAATCGCTGTAGCTCATTAACAGTGCAAGATGGGACAGGTTACTATCAGTCACTAATAGGAAGTCGTACGCCGGCTTTCGACTGCCACCGAATTCAATGACATTGAATGACCTTGAACGCCAAAATAGAAGTTTTATGGATTTTTGGCGATTTTGGACTGCGAGACACATTTCAAGAGCGAATTGCGCCGAAAACCAACTGATATAGACATGGACAAGTTGTGTATGAAATTTTCAGCATTGAACGTAGATTTCAACGGTCCAAGTCTCGACCTTCTAAGTTCAAGGAAACCTGCGCACGAGCGGTACCCTCTAAAAGACGTTATTTGATCGTTGTTGGCAAGTCTACCGTGAAAACCGGTTGCAGATAGACATGGATTATGCTGCTTATCACAACAAGCCTACAGTGGCGAGCTTTTTAGTCATAAGTAAGTATCGTATCAACATCGATGACATGAAAGACCCTAACTGAACACCAAAATAGGGATTTTTATTTTTTGGCAATTTTCGGCTGCGCGCGTGCACTTCAAGAGTGAATTGTGACGAAATGGCTAGAGACAGACTAACAGTTTGCGAACAGGAACTGCTACATGCTTTCGCGCGTCTCGTAAGTATTAGCTCAAATTTCTTGTTGGCGAACTCACCAATGGGCAAGCAGGGCGAGCCCACTGGTCATTAGTTGACGCGTACTTGAGCGTAGTCACGTATGCCACCGACGCCGTACAAATGATGCCTACTGTAATGCATTACTGTCTGCTCATTAGTCAGTTCGAACGTTAAAAACTGAACCATGTCAATTCAGTTCAGTTCAGTTACGTCGTTCTGTAAGGTAGCAGAGTAACGTGCTGTGCATAATGTATGAGGCATAGGTTACTCGAGTTGACTGACAGTGTCGAGTGCATTATGGCGCTAAACGTAGCGTGCAAGCGGTTAGCGCACGCATCATTTACACGCATCAGCGCACGCACGTGTATAACAGTCAGACACAGTGAATAAATGCAACGGACGATTTAGCAGCCGCAACGGACCAGACGTGCTCATTCCAGCACTGTTTCAACTTTTAACGGATCGAGAACCATCGAGGATTTATAAAGTGGCCAATGCAAACTACTGCTATAGGTCCATATAGGGAAATAAATTTTGGTCGGACTCCGACCGTCAAAAAGTTCAACCACCTCAGCTAATTTGTCAAAATCCAAACACTGGTATAAATCGACGAAATGGAATCCCATTAACAGATTCAAATCGGCTCTGGTATGACAAATAGGCTATTTGTATAAGATTAAATAAACATTTTCAATGTCTTTTCATATTGGGCTATTGTTCGTTTGCTTTGAGAAGTCATGGTGAATAGCGTAAACACAAAAAGCCAGAAGCTTTGCAGTTTGCACACACTTTACTGGCAAAAACTACTGAAAAATGGCACGCTTGGAAGACGGACCAGCAGTATACACGAACAGCCTCATTAATCATCAGAGCATATTAATTATTAGCAAAGTGTAACTAAGATTTAAAGAAAATTATTCCTAATAAAAAAAGACCAAAGTCGCTCGTACATACTCATGATATATACATATACCTATTGCATTAGAAATACGACAACATAAACACAATGAGTCTTCGTGCCTCACATAAACAAGCCCAGCTGGCGCTAGTATAGACGACCGTACTGGTTGTCAGCAGGGCCTAAAATAGTGCGTTTTTCGACACAAAATGTGCAGTAGGAAACGGCCAGTGTGCAGTAAGAATTTATCTTGTGTGCGGTAGGATTTTTAGCCATGGTCTAACACGAGAATTAGAGGGGTTGGAATCGTGATTTTAGGGGGTCAGAGGGGTCGAGCGAAAAAAATTTTCTGGCTCGCTCTCTCTCGCCATAACCACATACACTGCAGATTCAGGGTCGTAGTTGAGGCCTCCTCGTTCTCAAACCCCTTGCAAAATTGATATCGGCCTAATCATTTCACAAAGTTAACGTTCAATATAGGCGTACAATACTGAATGTATTTACAAACATTATTCATACTTTTCTTACCGTCATGGGCGGCATCAGAAGGGGGGCAGAGAGCAGCAGGGAGATATTTTGCCTATCTACAAAAGTAACTACAACAAGGTTTTGATACATTCTAGCATCCTAAGATATTTTTACTTCTTTCAGCACACAACCAAAATCTATAGAATAAAGATTAACGTGCTTTCAACAATACTTCACAGCAGTAAGTAGGTCTGGTGCAATTCTGAATTAAGCACCCCAATTTGCTGAAGGCAACAGTGCAACAAAGATTATGGACCAGATGAAAATTTTTAACTAACTAGAATGCATAATCTGTACTAAATGCCAAATTAACTTATACAGGGTACATGTGCATCGCTTTAAACCGAACATTAAAGTAAGCAAAAACGAGATCTGCAAAATTACACCAAACAGTCCGGTTACCGTATATCTAAGGTCAAAATGTATCAAAATTTGTTATAATTTGACTAAATTATGGGACTAAATCGGCACAGGCAATGTCTGCCTTTTTCCTGAGACAGACACAATGTAGATTTAACAGAACAGTCATGAAAATGCTCCACTTAAGTGAACGCAATACATACACAAAAAATAAGCAAAGTTATTGCTGACATAATAAGGCTGTGAATTATACTGATGTCTTAACAGTAGTGAGTGAATGAGTAGGGTTTAACGTCCGGTCCGACACAGTATAGGTCATTTCGGGGACAACCTTTCCAGGTAGAATGCACACAAACATATAGTAATCGAACAGTAAGTTTAACCATTACAGAGAAACCAAATATGACACATAACAGACAGAAACGACCTAAACCTAAAATTGTAAGAACTTGCCATTATAACTGTGCACATGTAAGACTAATGGCACTTTCTAATAATCTTCCCTGTTATCCTCCAGACAGTCATCAATCTCATGATGCTCTCTATTCGAAGACAGGGGATGAAACAGAGATTAGGTGCCAGGCATACGATTTCTGTATTTAACCAAACCATCCAAACCAACTCAGCCTGGCCATCCCTTCATGGGCCGATGCAATAGCTACAACTATAAGTGGGGAAACAGTTAGCAGGAACTATAGTATTGGCAGAATTAAAATAACAAAGCAATAGTCACAACGTCTACTGTTCATACACACACTTGCAAAAATACAGAAATTGTGGACGGCATTAAAATGGAAGCAACATGTGACAACATGAAGGCAAATCGTTAGTCTAATGAAAGTGGTAAGGCGAAAAACATACAAATCGAAATTAAATGTGGCAATACGGGAGCTTAATAGAACCAGCAAGAAAACATGTGTCTCACACAACACTACAGTAAAAATATACAGCAAAGGGCTTAACAAACTGCGGCATTAGAAAAATACACACTGTACCACCTTTGTATTACTATAATCAATATTCTACAGATTAGTGCAAGATGGACACAAAAATCCTGATCACAGGTCATTCAGCCTAAAAAGTTGTTCAAATGCCGAAACTACGGTTAAATTACCAAGCACTAAACACTATCACTGGTTTATATCATACAACTCACCAACTTACGTGGCAGTTTCAATTCATTACTAATCCCTACATTTATTTGATTATTTGAACACCAACACAGCTACACACGTTGGTATTAATCAGCAAAGTACTACAGCTCGATGTTCGGGTGAACTCTCACAGTGGCAATGCCACAATGACAAAAAATCTGTAAACATTGTCATTCACTATTGCTAAAACTATTCTTGGACTATAGCCAACCCCTCCACAAAATTTCACCAAAAATCAATCAATAATTTTCAAGTAACACAGCTGACGGAGAGAAATGGAGAGAAAGACTCCAAAAAAACAATCTTCCTCCGATGTAGAGGCAATGAACGGCTGTGAGTTAAACTCAATAAGTCTTTCAATTGCCACATGCCACATAACTACTGTACACCGACAAACTACGAACACACATAATTGACCTAAACATGACGTATACAGTGATGAGCAGAAAGATAAACATTAACAAGCGATTATGAAATAAATGATCAAAAATATCATCACTAACTACACATGACTGCTGGTTTGGGTCTGCTATAGCGAAGGGGCGTCATAGCGAAAGTCCCCGCCATAGCAACAAAGTCACATAAATATCCTCCAAAATGCAGTAAGACATTTTTAAAGGGAGTAAAAAAGAAAAGAAGATAAAACGAGGAAAAAGAGCAGAAGCTAGAAGGCTGTTGGAGTGACCTGGGAAGAAATTTGCTCTCTCAGCCTCCCTGGCGTTAAGGCAAACGAACGCCGTTTCTTCGTATACACAGCCTATTTCTCAGTACAAGAGCTAAGTAAGCCCACACTACATGACCTTCTCAGGGGGTCAAGGGGGCGGCTTGCCTTCCTAACGCTGAAACACTGGTTGTTTTTAGACGTCAAATGGAAGCCGCAAATTTGCCCACTTTTCCAAAATTTGGAAATGCAAAAAATCACATATTGGTGTTATCTTGGCAAAAATCATAGGTGGTCACGAAATGGGTGAAGCTGGAACAAAACTGGGATGCTGTGCCCCCGCCCCGGGCCTAAAACCGCCACGGCACAACACATTACGTTACAATGCGACATACAAATGATGGATACAGCATTGTGTCATAGACTAAGCACAACCATTCAGACGGTCAGCTAACTGTCGTCCGTAAACATGTAATTTGAGCCAAGTGGCCTACCATGAACACTAAAGACATTGCATAAGACAGGTCGTCAGTTACCCAAATGCCATCATATCTCTGCGGTGGAGACACAGCCTAAGCCAATATCTACGTCCACCTACTCATTCCTCCTTAAAAATTACCGGTCGTTCCTTTTGCTATGCATCACCTCATCTCTGGAATCAACTCCCTCACTCACTTCGTCAACCACATCTTGATCTATCTCCTCCTGACTCACCATACTACCATGATCATCTTACTTCGTCAGCGTCACCATCACCACTCTTGTCATCCATCACCCCATCATTCTTTCATTCCAATCTCAAAACTTTTCTTTTTGTCAAATCCTATCCTCCCTAAATATCTGGCACCCCTACGGACTGACTTCACGGCTCGCTCACGGTTTTTAAATATTTTTTTCTCATTGAAGTTTTTTGTTCCAGTTTTAGTTTTCATTATTTTTTCCTTTAGTTTTTTTTCTGATTTCAGTCAGTCTCCAAGTTTTACATTATCACTGTAGGCCTACTTCTATTTTAGTAGGCCTATCTCTTATTTCATTTTTCTGTAAAAGTTTTTAGTTTTTTTAGTTTACATGCTAAATTAAACTGTCATTTTTTATGTCAGTTTTTAATTGCAAATTGTAAATTTCGGCAGACCATCAGTATGGCGGCCCTTCACTATAGCGGCCCGTGTTCTGAATGCCTTGGCAAAAAGTTGCAGTTAACTTCAAGACAGACGATATCCAATGTACAATGGAAGCAGATGTTAAGACTTGGGACACAACAATAAGTCACTTCTTAAGTTGACAGATAAGCCTAGTCTCTTTAACACTGAATCAAGAACAATGCACTTAATATAAACCTAAAGAGGATAGCACACAATCGACAAAGTTGGCCTTTCGTGGGCATGGTTTAAATGATCAATAAAAATGACTGTTTAAATATCGTTGGACCATGGCAAATGGCCAGCTTCATTGCTCGCAACTTTGTATGATAATGGTTTTACAAACACACCACAGCAGATCGAAAAAATGATACCTCCATCACCGTTTCTGCATTGAATGAACAAAAATAAATATTACAGAACAACTAGTAAAATAAATAACTAAAACGAAAAAGGTACCTAGCTTGCTATCTCACTTTAGCAACAATATTCTGACAATTTTTTTTAGCAGAAAACATAATCAAAACAGTGTCAAATACCATTCTGAAAATTATCTGCCATACTCATAGTTAAATAAAAAAATTTGTAAGTTGCAAATTTAAACTGTACTATTATTTCAATTTCTGCAAAAAAAATACATCACCAAACGGTCAACTGTGCACAGCTATTACACTCCAATGGAACCTGAACATGCTGTTGTTTATAACAATCGAAATTAAATACATTAATGACATAAGAATGCTGCTATGTAAGTCCTGGTAAGTTGTAACAAACCAGTGTGATGGGTGATCGTCCGTTGGAAGGAAAACACCTTAGTGTGTAATCAGCCATCCAGATCAACTCAGCCTGGCCATCCCTCCAGTTTTTATGCAATTTTTTTATGCAAATAAGTGGATGATATGTTAAGCCACTTTGACATGATAATGCACTAGATGTCCAAACTGCAATAGCATATAGCAAGCTACCATCAATGCAAAAACCCATTTCAGCTGGCAACCACATAACATGATTTTGAAGCATTCATAATTTATATCAGTGTATAGTGTAATAGCTGCGATTTCCATTGGCAGATGGTATTTTCATTAATCACAAAACGCAGTGACAAAATGCTGATCGATAAATATAATGGTCTGTAAATTTTGTGACGTTAGTTTTTACCTTGAAATCAAACTGACATAACCGTGTTTTATGCATTTCCGCCTTTTAATCTGTAGGTATTGCATGAGGAACTAGAAAAAACAGATAAATAAATGAATAAAAATATTAAACAAAGCAAATCATTAGCCAAAAGTTAAACCGACCTGTTGAAATTGCAGCATAAGCACCGAGTGATGCATGTTAATGACACGGCGGCCACAATGTTTGGGAAAAAAACTCAACGATCCTTCAAGGACTTAAGCACATTTTCCATACATATTCCAGCAATGCTTTACCAACTTACCACACCAGAAACAAGTGTGGCGGAACAGATTTAAAAGTGGAGGTACAAATAACCTGCAAGCAAAGTGAGTAAAAAAAATTTGAATGGTTATGTGCAGAATTGTCTCATTAACTTCAAAAATTTCTAAGATTTTGGGAGTGGCGGATAATTTTCAGTCTGTGATGATTTGAATCTCAACAACTTCCAAGGACCTGTTACATCAAATTCCAAAACTTTCACGGCTCTGCAGTCTTTTCAAGGCCTTTCCAACGCAAATGGGAAAAAAATTTCAAGAACTTTCAAAGCAATGTGGCCAACCTGTAATAAAAACGTATTATTTCTCCTGCCAACAAGAGATTCTGGGAGACCATTCTAAAATCCTCAGTGGAATCTAAGGGCAAAGTGACCAACAAACAAATGAGTGCCTTTTTTGTCATCACTAGAGAAAGCTGCTAATTTGTTAAACATACTGATTGTCAGTGGATAGTAGAATTGCTCACGGTTCTCACTCTTCACATTTCTTATGCACAGAACAACCTAATGTGCGGCCCATAAACACGACTGTGTACACCACTGGCTTACACCATATGCCATCCAACATGACAATGCACAGTAACATGTCAAAACAAAGTATTCATTGGCATCATTGCAAGGAAGGAAGAGGGGTCACAAAAGCAAAATTTTGCCTCTCTTCAAATGCTAGGGGGACAGAGAAGCAATTGCATCCCCGTGAATTTTAGCCTGTTGGAAAATTTTGTCATCCCAAAATATATAATTCAATCCACGATGCCCCTGCTGGTGCAAACCGAGCAAAATCACAAAAAGCCAACAGTGGAGTTGTTATTGCTGGAGCCAGCCGACGATGTTACCATTGGCATGCCTACAACAATCAGCGGCCCGGACGGAATACCAGTCAGTGGTGTGAGACCCGTGTGACCATCAGCCAAACTGTCCAGCCCCACCGTGAGTAGATTCATGCCTGCGGGCGTCGACGTTGTTGTGGCAACCGTTGTCCTGGTTGCCGTTGACGACAGGGACGACGGTAGGGATGTTGGCCGACCGACGGCGTGCAACAAGGGGACCGACGCTGTCGACAGAGTCTCGCATTTGATATCTGGAGCTACGCTGACATTACTGACAGTCTCTGAACTGTCAGCAAGGCTTCGCTCACCTGCAGTGATGAACAGCAGGAAAATTTCAGACTGACTGAATAAAATTAGCAACTGGAAAAAAGTTACCACAACTGGTTGACCGAATAGCACAGAAAAGTCCGATGTGGCTTTAATTTAAAATGTTAAAAAATAAAAAGTAAATGGCTGCCAGTAAACTTACAGTGGCATTGGCACAAAAAAGAATAAAACCCAATATACAAACTAGTGAATTGATAGTAAATTAGTAATTCAGTTAGAACTTTGACTAGAATTAGCTTATGTTGACTAACCAAGTAATATAAATAAAAAGAAGCTCATAAAGTACTAAATTAACCAACTAGAAAAGCACATAGAGAATGCAAACCAAAAGCAACACCCAAAAGCAGCGAAAAAAGGTGCATCTATTTTTAGGTTGTGTTCACCAGGTGGCAGCACCACATTCAGTGTCACAAGTTTCCCCATCTCGCAATGGTAAAGAATTCTTTAATCCTATTCTGGATCTAGATGCTGATGTGGCTCATCGCCAAAATATAACCACCTCTCAGCTGGGCCAAGTCTAACCTTCCTTGAGAATTACAGCCAAATCCATTGGCAACACAAATGTATACATTAAACATTCCAGATACCAGACCGCAGGCTCATTCCGTTACAGAATGCGTCATCTTCAAAACGGCCCCGCTGACTAGCACGCTTTGCGCAGAGGTACACGTGGCATTGCATCATTCAATGATTCATGCTATGATTAAGGTAAGAGAAGACAAAATAGTAAATCGTAATCAACACTATGTTATAAAAAATAAACTCGCTGCAATTCAATATTATCAATTACACACGAATTGAAGCGATGACAATATGGCGGTCATTCACCTGCGAGCAGAACACAATGCATGCTAGTCAGGCAGGGCCATTTTGAAGACACTGGGTTTGGCTGGCGGCGCTGCCTGTGTGGCTTGCAACTTTTCGTGAAATCATGCTAACATAGAAACTAACCAACAGACAAACTTCTAATATCACATAACCTAAACCAAGCCGTCCCTGCTAGTGACAATTAATTTTTAGGCCACCTGTGCCCATATGGCGTACATAGCAATGGTACGGCAGGTCTTTAGTTTCAATTTTCCACTTCCCCTCCGAAACCAAACAGCAAATCAAAACCAAAATCAGAAAAAGGACGAGCCTCAACTGGAAGTAATTAAAGCAAAATTTCACCAAGAACAGTTGAGGGTGTCGACAATGGGTACAGGACTATGGGCCACACAGAAATTGGTAAATATGATATTATATTTTCATTCGCTCACTAGGCAGTGCCACCAGTCAGACTTACTGCACCAGGTGGCTGCGTGTTGGGTCCGGCCACAAATTTCTAGTGTTCTAATTAATACCCCATTTACACGAGGAAGCATACATGAGATCTGCTGGCAACAATTTTAATTATTTTTTTTTCGAGAACAAACTGACCAAATTGGCAAATTTAGTGGAGTTTTGTGTGGATGACTGGGGGGGGACTAGGCCCCCTGGGCCCCCTTGGCTACACCACTAGAGTTGGGCCAAGGCTAACCTTAGTGCAAGCTTAGAGCAAACTTGAACCAAACCTCAAGCACATGTCATGCACTCTTAGAGCTGGCTTGATACTGGTGTATATTGAATACCTGTGCTTCATGTCTGCTTCCTCGTGTAAATGGGACATAATTGGCTACTCATCACTGGTACTCACGTGGGTAATGAGCATCTGGCATCACAGACAACGAAGTGTTGACACTGGTTGTCACAACAGAACTCGTAGCTGCTGGCAGCGCACTGACGACCATTCTGTTACTGACTGTAGATGGGCCACAGTGCGCACGATGTGTCTCCAGTATAAATTCCAGCTCAGACTTCTCTTTCTGGAACGACTGAATCTGATCCCTAAGCCTCGCCTGCTCTGCCTCTAACACCTGGGTCTCCTGTACAAAGATAACAGTTAGAGAACAGTCTAACAACATTAACTTTACAATGGTGTCCCGTCAAAACCAGGAGTAACAAGAAATTTGAGCAAAGCTCACGAAACGCGTGAAAGCCTATAGCAGTTCCTGTTTGCAGGTAATCTTAGTCTATCTCCATCCATTTCATCGTAATTCACTTTTTTGCAGCCAAAAATCGCCAAAAAATCACGCTAAATCAATATTTTTAGGGTTCAAGGTCATTCAAGGTTATCAATGTTGACATTCGTAAAAAGCTCCTCATCAGTGCTTGTTATGATAAGCAGCATGGTTGTGCCTATCTGCAACCATTTACACGCTAGACAAGCACAGGGTATAAATAACCACTTTTTACAGGGGTACC
>Ga0209367_1003202_pt1 | contig 22141 bp, 14 predicted proteins | sample WorMetLIZISLAND2_FD_187412 | JGI IMG/M metagenome (GOLD analysis project Ga0209367, IMG submission 187412) | Marine gutless worms symbiont microbial communities from Max Planck institute for Marine Microbiology, Germany - Olavius geniculatus... ... | reverse complement strand
GGGGAAGGAAATTGGGGAAGGGGAAAGGGGAAAGGAAAAGGGAAGGAGAAGGGCAAGGAGAAGGAAAAGGGAAAGGGAAAGGAAAATGGGGAATGGGAAAGGGAAGGGGAATGAGAAGAGAAGGGAAGGGAAAGGAAAAGGGGAAAGGACGAGAGGAAAGGAGAAAGGGAAGGGGGAGGAAACGGGGAAGGAGAAGGGGAAGGAGAAGGGAAAGGGAAGGTGGAAGGAAGATAGCTTAAGAAATGTCGGACGCACGGACGGACAGACGGACACAAAGGTGATTTTATACTCTGTCCAATACTATGCATAGCATTGCATTGGACAGACAACAAACACCATAGCGACCTGACCTTATTGTAGAAGCCGTATGTGACGGCATTCGGCTGGACTCCAGAGCGACGCATTGCAAACAGCACTTTGACAGCGAGCACTGGTTGATGATAAAGACCACACAGTTGCATCAGTACACGATAGCACACCTGTCAACAAATCATACCACCAACTCAAAGGTTAATGCACTCAAGTCACTCCCCCAATGCTGCATGACGAGCCATCATCATGTAAGCAAGGCAGTAAGTAAGTTGAGGTTAATTGCAAGTGCCAATCGCTCAAGCATGTCATGAACAAACTACACTGTGTCTCAAAAAAATGTCCCACTTTGTAATTGTCCATATCTTTTACAAATATTAACCGATTTTGAAATTTTTTTCACTGGCACACTCCTCGAACAATTGGCAATAAAGCGGTTATTGAATATCTCACCACGCCATAACTGCGTCTCTACATTACCTTGTGAAATATAAATGCAAGAATAAACTAACAATAATAGGCAACAGGCGTGTTAAAGGTAAAGGTAAAGTCCAAGTACTTGCTATAGCGCTTCTTACATGCTTCTTCAAGACCAGAAGCGCTTTACAATCTTGGAAGTGGCAGCTGATTGGCATGAGCTAATGACACCGCAGCGCACTATGCGGCCATCCATTGCCCGCGTGAACGAACAACTGGACCCACGGTTTGCAGCAAGCAGACATACCACCGTCCCAATCAGCCACACTAGGCCTTCACCCCGTAGCCCGTAAGCTACTACTCATTTCCCATCCCACAAAGGGTAGGAGGCTGAGTTGGCCTAAACACATAGTAGGTTAGCAACTTGCTCAAGGTTGCTTGCAAATGACGGCAGTGAGAATCGAACCGCAACCTGAAAGTTACAGGTCGACACCAACCACTAGACACTTGCACCTACACGGGCAGGTAGGTGTGAACAACTTGTCTAAGGCTGTTACTTAGTAGTGCATTGGCTGGGCACTGAACCGTGGACCTTTCGGTCTCGTATCCAACGCCCTAACCACTGAGCCACCAAGCCACCTGTTGGAAGATGAATGACTTTACATCAAAATTGTAATGAATGATCTGTACAGTGATACACTGTATTAAACCCGTCTTTGTGGATATTTAGTGTGTTCAATGATGTGTTTGTTTCTGGCCTTTGTCATTTACTAGGTCTGCCAGTTCATCCACAGTGGGCCTGTTCTCCTCAGTATCAGCATGCTTCAGTCTGGCGTTTTGATGCCTTTGGTCGGTGCTTCCTGTTTTCCAAATCTTTTCAATCACGTGTCCAGTTCCTCTTTTTTGCTGTTTATCCTCAAATATTTCGCTAGAATTCTCCGTTAACTGCAGTTTTTGAACTCGTAGGCCTATAAGTTCGCAGGCAGAGCGTTGTCCTTATTGCTAAATGCATGTTGCGTTACCGGTGTATCGTCACTGCATCAAAAATTATTATTTACAATAATAACCTCTGCTTTTGTTTAGAAAATACAAGAAATGTATCAAAAACTAAACACTGTTTACTTTTAATATGGAAATTAGTGAAAAATTGTCTCAGAAGATAGTTTTTGCATATGTATTACTGAGATTTTTGTGATTTTTGACAACTAAAGTTTCACATGGTAGTGTAGCGACGCAGTTATGGTGTGGTGGAATGTTTAATAACTACATAACTGCTACTTGTCCACAGAGTTTGCCGGTGAAAAAATTTTGAAAATCGGTCAATATTTGGTGAAGACATGGACAATCACAAAGTGGAACGTTTTTTTGAGACACAGTGTAGAAAGCGCTTGTGAGAGTGCATATGTCTGCCAAGTGAGGTAATTTAAACACTACAACTATAACTACTACTGTCCCAAATTTTGTTGCCATGGCAATGGAGGTTGGTCAAGTGTAAATATGATTGACATCACAAACAGGCTGCCCCCTTGTGACGTCACATCATACCGTGTGACGTCACAATAGCAACAACATCATGCATGCTAAGTCACTGATGTGCACAGACAGACTCAAACAGACAGAATAAAGCGATCTCTTAATCTCCACCAATGTTCACTATGTTCACCTTGGCAGAGAAATAATAATACACTCGTATACATAACAGGAAGAAATAGGCCTATACAGTCATAAAGCCAAAATAACATATTTAAATACAAAACCCTAATATCTAGTTATAATTTAAAAAGGTTTTGGCAATAAAACTTTGCATAGAATTGGAGGTTTTGACAGTTGGCAAAGAATAAGTATGAACTCGAGCTCTATCACTTTTACACTCTTGGTTAGAGCACATGCATCACGTTAACATTCAAACTCAAACAATAAAGGAATTCAAGCACAACAAATATTATCAAATATTAACTTCAAAGAACATCTCATCTACCTCATCTGGTGGTTGCAGTTTCGCTGCCTGCATACAGAGAAGAACATCGAAGGCAGCTCTCAATGCCTTCGTCTTTGAATGAACCGTTTTCATGTAACTCGGCAGATGTATGAACCACAGGCTGTAGCAGTGCCACAATAAACATCTAAAACACACACAATACAACACACACATACACAGAAATAAACACACAATTATTATTACATTAATATATGAATATTTATATAGCACCGTATGCAGAGCTTCAGAGGCGCTAAATTTGCCTAGCTGTGAAACAAATATCAAACAGAATAATGTTTATGCGAACCAACTTCAATAATACAAACAATATGTGACCAACAAAAGTTTACCTGACCCAGAGAGAAGGATTATCGGCTTGCTTTGCTGACAGCTTCTGCATTGCTCGTACCTCTTGCTTGGTCCTTCGAGTCATTGGACTGTATGGACAAAGTTGGCCTGCAAGTCCTGACACTAGGGTAACAGGTGGTCTCGGTGCAGACGTAGGTGGCCCCGAGGGCACAGACTGAGGGTAAAGCTCCGCATTTAGATCTGGAAATCCTCGATAGCTGTCAAATCACACTCAGAGATCAGATAACTAGGAAGACATAATACTAAGTGCAAAAAAGATAAAGTGATTCCCAAGCCATACAAGAAATCTGAGCTAATGCTCATGAGATGTGCGAGAGCTTATAGCAGTTCCTATTTGCAGATAATCTTGGTCTATCTCATCAATTTCGTCGCAATTCACTCATTTGCAGCCAAAAATCGCCGAAAAATCACTAAAAACCCCTATTTTTAAAGTTCAAGGTCAATCAAGGTCATCAATGTTGACAATCCTAAGAAGCTCGTCGCCCTGCTTGTTATGTTAAGCAGCATGTCTGTGCCTATCTGCAACCATTTTCACGTTACACAAGCCAATAACGGTAAAATAACGCTTTTATAAGGGGGGCCTCTTTCTTCCTCTCATTTGCAGGGACCCCCTTCACCCAGTGGCATGAAATTTTGTCACAAAATACTAGAGACTCTAAGCTATCATATGGTGTAAACCAGAAGTCTCTATCTCACCTGGGCTCCGATCGGTACCAGGTTGTGACAGACACCAAGACAGAATTACCATAGCTAATATGCACTACAGCTAGCTATGCTAGCTCTCGTGCGTAAAAACCACACAGCACTGATCTGTGTTTCCCCAGTCCTCAGGCAGACACCAGTCTACACTGCCAGACCACAAATATGGAGCTAGAGCATCATGCGATGTGCCTGTTTACATCCCAGTTGGTGCTGGTAATCATTGCACCTACCTACAGAGGTATAGCCAAAGTGAGTTGACATGGGTGGCTGGTAAAATATCTACATGGTATACCAGTCTGCAGATGGTCAGCTATCCATAAGCATCGATTAACTTTGTTCATGTGACCAACAATGTCACCAAGCCAAACAGCATGAACTTGAACAAATTAACATTAATGTAAAGTGAGTTGTGTGCCATTGAGCCGGTTGATGGATAAACCACTATGACACTAATGTACCTGCAGTTGCCTTACACAGCCTCAAAGCGTCACTGCCTCTTAGCTGGTAGCAAATTATACCACTTGTGAGAACAAGCTGTTAAGAGTTGTTACGAGGCAGTAGACCAGCAGTGAGTTAAACTTGTGACCTTTTAATCATGAATCTAAGATTAACATAGCAGAATTAAGACAGAAACTACTATAAGTTATTCATTATGTGGCTTTGTGCAAACAGACAGATCAGACAAATTCAACTGAATGTAAGTAGAGTCAAATCAAGCAGAATAGCAAAGTTTTCTTTGCCAAAGTATAAAGAGTCACAGTTACCTGTATTCAGCACCAGGAGGCAATCCTACGGGTTCAGGAGGCATCACAAATGCTGTCCGCTCACTGTATCAACAACAATGCCACAGATCACGTTTAAAACACAACCCACGACACTGCAAACGTCCCAACACATGGCAATACTCTATCAGGCCACAAAAATGTTAAATATCTTCTACAATTTATGATGAGAAATCCAAAAACTGGTAAACAGATCAATGCTGCAACACCGCATTTAGAATAAGTAACTGCAATAAAATGAATAACAGACAAGAGACAGTGGTCAACAGATGATCATATCATCAACTGACAAATTTCAAGGTAAAAAAGCATCGCAGCCTGGCTGACATCTAACACAACATGTAAAAGTACGAAACATATGCATTGCATCAACAAGCACCAAATTGGTGGAAAGGTGGAATTGTGGCAATTTACAACTGCAGATTTTGGCTGCAATTCGACCCCATAATCTCAGCTTCACCCAGGGATTGGAGACCCCATTTAATGCAACCCCACAAGCATACCTGCCAAATGAAATCTAAATCAACTGAACAGTTTAAGCAAGATTTATAAACGTGATAGACAACAGACAAACAGACAGATGACAGACCACGCTACAAAGAAATGTGTAGCTACAGGCGTGATCGCTCGTACTGCAAAAAGCAATACTGCATAATAATACAACAAAAATGTCAAACCTTGCTCAGGGCTAAGTACTGCCTCAGTATCAAGCACACAAGAAACACACAAACAACCCACATGACCTTGATATTAAATAGGCTTCTAAAGGTTATCAAGGCACACGTTTGTGCAAAATTTCATAAAGCTAAGTACAAGTTATTGTATTCATAAAGGAAATTGGCAATGATGATGAAAACAATACTACCATCGCTGCCACAAACACCAATAAGTTGTGATAAGTTGTCCTCACCTGCGCAGAGTATCATCGTTTTCAATCAGTCGTGGTTCATCGCGAGCTTCATCAACTTTGTCCAGACACTCGTCAAAGAAAGCAAGACTCGTGTCCTTGTCCGAGACAAATGACCGTTCCTCGATGAACCGACTAAAAGCCTGCATTTTGATCAGATGAGCATAGAACTTGTGATACGACTTGTCTCGACTCTTCAGAAATCCTGAACACATCGCCACTATGTTACATAAAGCTCACCCGTACAACAGTTATGGCAGCAAAGTGCAGAAATTTAGTTTGTACGACTGAAATAATTATAGACAACAGTGCCAAACTAAATTACATCAGCACAATTTGCATTGATTCAGCTGGTAAATAATGGGTTCCGACCTATAAGCAAAATTGGTTCAATGACGTGAAAGCAGCTTATACACAACAAAAAATTCCAAAGGAAAACCTACAATTTACTAAGTCAAGTGCAGTACACATCATCTAACATGCCTTGTATATCAAACAGAGAGCTGACATCTGTAGTGACTAGAGTTGGTGCTTTGGTTATTGGCAGCAAAAAGCTGCTATATCCTTTCAGTATCACTGCCATGAATCGCAGGAATGCTTCTCGGATGAGCGTTTCCATCTGCATCTGTACACAATGGTAATAGCAATAATAGTCACATTTCATCATTAAGTTGCAATTTCAGAGGCATGAAGCAATACCAACCAGTTATGCATGTATATTTCAATACACAACTTGGTCACAAAGTTCTGCAAGTTAAACAACATTTTTGCACATCATAACATTATTCACATGTCACATATTACATTATCAATTATCCGACGTTACTTTCACATATTACTGAACAGTCTGTCAGTTTTAAACTTCAGTATGTTTTTCTTAAGTGGTGGTGGTGGTCTGGCTCAGTTGGTAGCGTCACTGATTGCATCAACAAAGTTAATCACCATCAGGCCCGGTTAGTACTTGGATGGGTGACCATTCCGGTATGTAATCAGTCACCCAGGTCAACTCAGCCTGGCCATGCCACCGTCGGTAGGTGCAATGAGTACCAGTGAAAGCTGGGATGTAAAAAGGCACACCGCGCGATGCACTGGCCCCGTATACATGGTCTCGCAGTGTAAAAACTGGTGTCTGGATGAGGGCTAAGGAAACAGACATCAGCACCGCCCAATGGCTATTAAGGCTCAGGAAGGACTTCACGTTTGCTTTATGTTTACGTTCTTTCATAAGTTCTTTCTGTCTATCTATGTACAGCAGACTAACCTGGCTATACAATATTTTAACCACTCGATTTTACTTAGTCATAATACAAACGATAACACAACACACATACTAATAATTATCCACCCAGTTAATGAAACCAAATGAACCAGAGACTCTGCTATGTTTAAACAAACTAACATATAAAACACAAAGTCCTTCTGAAGCCCACAGTGCGGCACTGATCTCAGTTTCCTTAACCCTGAGCCAGATACTAGTTCACATTGCGAGACCAAAAATATGAAACTAGTTTGCCTGTTTATGTCCCAGCTTTCCCTGGTACACATTGTGCCAACCCACAGAGGGATAGCCGGTGAGGATGTTAAATTCGTTTTTTTCCAAATTCGAATTCTGACGGCTAAAATTCGTGAGCCTTTCGTGGTCTGTGGAATCTCAGTAACTCCATCCAATGTCATGCGCGACCTCGGCGTGTGGGTTGACAGTGGTCTGACGATGTCCACTCACATCACTAAGACTGTCGCCGGGTGTTTCGCCACTCCACGCCAGTTACGCAGTGTACGTCGGTCGTTGTCGTGTGATGCTTTCACTCGTCTAGTAGTGGCGCTCGTGCTGTCAAGGCTGGACTACTGCAATGGAGTACTGGCGGGACTACCTGCCAGCTAACTGAATCGACTGCAGTCTGTCCTGCATGCTTCAGCGCGACTGATCTACGGCGTCCGTCGACATGATCACATCAAGCCACTGCTACAACGACTCCACTGGTTGTCCGCTCCTGAACGCGTGGAGTTCAAACTGTGCGTCTTGACGTATCGTTGTCTCCACGGTCTTGGTCCGGACTACCTCTCGAGTGACTTTATGAGCGTATCCGACCTGCGTTCAAGACAAAAACTACGCACAGTGTCTACTGCAGCTTTGGTGGTTCCAGTTACATGACATTTCACACTTGGCGACTGGGCTTTTCCTGTTATTGCTGCTAAGTTGTGGAACACACTGCTGGGCGACATCACATCTGCTACATCACTTTTAACTTTTCGACATAAACTGAAAACATTTTTATTTCGTCGATCTTATGGAGAGTGACTGTTTTGATCTGTCTGTGTTTTTGTCTTAGCATTTTATTTTTTGGTTTTTATTTTTTAGTGTTTCTACGTGTATTTATCGTGTTGTAACGTGTTCTTGAAGTGCAGTTTGCACTTATACCACGCTAATCAGTTCGTAGTGATGATGATGATGATCCCAGTAGGCTTATTAACCTAACTCAGAGCAAAGTAACTTCGTTGATGCGACCAACAATACTGCCACCAGACCAAGCCACAACACGTAAAAGAACGAATTGATCAGACCACTTCTGTTACAGTTGGAATACATTATGGCATCTATGACAGCTCTGTAACTGACCTTCTTCTTCCATGCCTTGGAGTCATGGTCCACTGGTGTAGTGTCAAGCCATAGCTCACTGGAACTACAAGTGTACGATGAAAACAAGTCCTGATGCAGCTGTTCATAGAGGTGCTCCAATGTCGTCTTCAGAACTTTTGTTGCCTTCTGCATTACAGACGACCAATGTGAATCAAAAACATGCCACCACCAACAGCAGTGATGCTAACTCCGTGCAAACTATGACCTTGGGGGTCAGAAAATTTGCACCAAGTTGCAAACAAACCTACACGGTAGCCACAACAATGCTATCTAGTTCTAATGACAATGGCCTTTATCATTAATACTGCTGGTTACATGAACTATGTAGTTACATATCAGCTGCCTTTATACAAAGCTAAGCGATAAATAGCCACAAGACCATCACGCACTGTGACTGGAAAGGTAACTGTGTCGTAGGTGAAAAGCAATGGTAATGTTAACGCAACACTGGCGTAAAGATAAAGTCACCCACAGAATGGTTATTAGACTATAATCTGCTCGAAGACAAAAATGCATTGATTATCGGACAATTTTACTGATATTGTTACTTCCTGGTCAAAGTAAACAGAAAAAACACCAAAACTATACAAGAGAAAAAACCTGCCTTAGGAAGATGCAGCATTCTCACCAACTGCCCCTTCCTGTCTTCCAATCTACACAGGAAATAACCAGCAATTATAAATGACATAGATTCCATGATACAAGTCAAAGAAATTAAAAGCAGGAGAATCAAACTGAATCTAATCTCATGTAAAAACAATCTGACACAGTGGTGGAAAAAAATGGTGACATTTTTAAACTAAAATAGCAATGTAAAGCACAGTATAAACTTGCAGTAAAACAGTATCTGTTCTGCAGAAGATGGTTGATGTATGTGAACAAGAAATGACTTATCTTGATATGAAGTTCAATACCAGTAAATCTATAGTTCTGAGAATTGGTAGAGCCCGCAAAAAGGTGTGTAACAATGTTAAGCTTTATGGAGTTGACTTGCAGTTTGTATCAACTGTTAAATATCTAGGCGCCTAAGTCGTATCAGCAAATGTGTTCAAGCTTAGTTTTGTGGAGTCACAGTCAACATTTTTCAGATCAGTGATCATAAAAGTAAAGTTGTTATGTGTGAAACAGTGACGATGCACTTATTTAACAGTTATTGCAGACCCATTTTACTGTATGGAGTTGAGAGCGTGTGTTTGCCTAGAAAAAATCTGAGTTCATTAGCTCACAGTTGGCATGCTATTTTTTGGAAACTGTTTGGTGCAAATGATGTTGGCTGCATAAATGACATTTTGCATTTCATGGGCTATTGACCGTTAGCTATCAAAAGTGATGCTCGGAGAATTGGTTTTATTGCGAAGGCTACGGTCATCGAGTGATGGATTTTCTGTATGAGGCATTTGCTTCTGACGAATTGTTATCTAAAGGTTTTTCGTTGTGATTAGTTTGTAGTTTTTTTTAATTTTCTTCTATTCTCTTTTTTACTATTTTCATTGTGTGCTTGTGTTGTGTTTTGTGTTTGCTTTTATATGTATGTTTTGTGTTGCTGCTGTCATGGTGAAATAAAGTTTTCAACAATGTCACACAGTCACTGTAAATCAGAAGTGCCGCTGTGATGGCTCTGGACAGTCCTGGGTAGAGTAGACTAAAGTAAAAAGTTTAGTTTCAAGTCTAGATTTCAAACTGCCTAAAATACCAGCAGCTCTAGCATTCACAAGGAGGTTTATTAAAAAGAGTAGAATCAGCGATGAAAGAACGAGACAAGAAAGCAGTAGTAGCTGGGGGCTGATGTAGTAGAACAGCTGCAAATAAATGTTAATTTCTCGTCAACCTGCCTTTGCATTTTCTGTCCAAATGCACAACTAAGGCTAAACAACGCAGCTACATTAAATCTGCACTTAGTACTAATTGCTTGTTGGTTTAATGCATACACAACAACAAAGGCAGTTAACTATAATAACCGCAGAGTTAAAATACCAGCTTTACGACAATGCTTGTGCAAGTACAGAAATGCATCAGCTAAATAAGATTAATAAGCTAAATGGCTTACGGAAGAGTTAGGGTGTTGGTGTCAAGGTCGACGCATATGACATCATGTGGCGGATCGTAAAGGTCAAAGTACCGAGAGTCGACTCCTGCAGCACAAAACAAAGCCGGCTCTCATACACAGCAACAGAATGTACAAAAACACTAAATAAATTAACCAAATTCAAACATGTATGTAACTGAATAACACTTTTTGACTTTTAACTTTCAAACAAATCTGCTGTAAACATCGCTTACTTTGCACAAATACAAAAAAAACAACCAATTTGCCAGTATTAGAGCTGTCAAAGCGTTAATTTTTTTAACGTGTTAATGCACTGCACTAATTTTTGTAATGCATGCATTAAAGCATTAATAATATATCATTATACTGTTGATATTGCAGCTGTACTACATGAAGAGGATGACTGGAATGAATCCCATGAAGTCGTGCCTGTGTCGCAGGACTGTGACAGTAGTGATGGAACAGCAAGAAAACAGTTTTTAGTTACTTGAATATTGTTTGATCATCAAATAAATGTGGTTTAATAGAATATTAAAACACCTGCTTCACAGAATTAAGTAAACTTACGCATGTGCATTAATTTTTTAATGTGTTTTAATTTTTTTAACCCGCATCATAATGTGTTAACACGCTGAATTTGACAGCTCTAGCCGGTATTGGCAAAAAATAAATGCCAGCTCCTTATCTGTGTTTTTCATACAATCACATTGATGCACAGGGCTTGAAGTGGATCTGTATGGGCAAAGCACACGGCCACTTCTTACATGTGATGGTTACGAGATAGTACTTGATACTGTGAATAATATTAAACCTGCAACCACACTTTGACAGCTATCCGCATTATTTTGATCCACTTCAAGTTCTGCTCATGCACCACTTGCCACAAGAATGACTCTGGTACCGCATCAAACTGATAATGGTTCACACACCCACCCACCTACCAATGAGCTCAGATGTGTCACCATTCACTTACTTATCTATTCAGCAAAAACTAAAAGGCATTATAATGTAAAATAACAAGTAGCATTAACGAGCAACAGCAGCAGAATGCTGACACACACATACACACCAATGATGAAGGGAGTCGGTGAATGAAGAACATAGGACAAGCTGAGTGGACACATTGGAATGTACGGACACTGCCAGTGAAATGGAAAAATCATCTACAACACATGTGCACAAAACATCAGTATAACAGGAATAAGCGAAGCAAGTTTTCGCGGTTAAAAGCTTGAAACTAAAAAATAAACTGCAGATATGACGTTTTTCCAGAACGAGGCTGCCAGGAAGCGCTAAAAAATTTATTACAAAAAAATTGGCAATAGTTTTCATCAATTTTTAACTATAAAAATTGTAATAAAAATCAGAAATTTTATACTAAAATGTGGCTATGACCAACTAAAAGCCTATAAACTTAACTCAAAAACCTTACTCAAAAACTTACGACCATTTACTAATAAGCAAAAGATAAGGTACAAGTCCAGTACTTGCTACAGCATTGCTTACATAAGTCAGACTCAGGACCAAAAGTGCTTTACAATGTCAGAAGTGGCAGCTGATTGGCATGAGCTAATGAAACTCCAGTGCACTATGCAGCCATCCATTGTCATCGGATGGTGGCGAGTCGACATTTTTGCTATTTCTAGCTTTTGACTCCGTCCTTTTGCATTCACGTGTATTTTGTTATTGTTTTGCTGATACTGTTTATGCAATAAATGATGATGATGATGATAATGATGAACTGTGAATGCCTTACACTAGAAATGGCCTCGGCTACGCTGGTAAGGACGGCAGGTCGAACTGAATGGATGAGCAACTTCTGCTCCAGCAATGTGTAGAGCAGCAGAGAGACACAGTATGACGGACCGAGGTTCTTCAACATCTCAATGAACGATGCACCACTGCAGTGAACCAATACACAACGAACATCAATCCACGATATATCGTTCACAAAGTGACGAGTTCCAGGCAAAAAATTTCAAGAACTTTCTTTAAAAAATTTTAGGTACCATTTTCGGATCCATTCCCACAACATTTTAACATGCCATGTTAAATGTTTCCGGCATTGTATGAAATAATATTTCAAATAGTGATCACAATGATTTTGAACAACCAAAATTCAAAGACTTTCAAGACCCTCTGACAAAAAATTCTAAAACCTTTAAAAACCCAATTTTATCTTCAGGAACTTTCCAGGACCTGAAAAATTTCTGTCAATTTTCAAGAACCTGTAGAGACCTTGCATTCACCTAACAACTACCAAAAGCTCATTCCTAAAGCAACCAGTGTAACACGGATAACTGGGAAAATAGCCAGCTAAACAAAAAATTGAAATTATTAAATTAGAAAACAGTTGTGTTTATGTGAATCCTTGTAACATTTGTCCACTGACCATTTTAATATCGTATCATACACTGCAGCCAACTTACGATAAATTCAAAATTTCAGACTAACATAGCCAAGGTCCACTATGTAAACACTGCTGCAATACACGTCCACACTACTTAAAGAAAGCAATGTCCTACTAATACGCAGTTTAACTACAGTAAGTTCATACTAAAACAAAATTCAAGCAAGATAAACAACACTTTAATATACACTTAACTAAACATCAATATTCAACAATAAACTGTTAACGTGAATGCGATAAACTAATCCTTTCAAAAAAATGTTAGACATAGATCAGATGAAATAAAATGAAGTGTATCATGTACCTCTTCGGTAGTGGAGTTTCATCTGGCTGGCATAATGTTATTGCTGAAGTACTCAACTGCAAATAAGCAAACTGATATTACATCTACTTTATTTTCAAAACAGTAAAAATATAAACATAACGATATACAATAAGAACAGAACAACAGTCTGGATCTTATGAGCAACAGACATTGTGCAGATGGGAATATGGTTCATAAAAAAATCAAATACCATACTGTAAAGACACAACCATTCAGCAAAAATCTCATACCTGGACCATGATGCGTGGTCGATGCGGTGAAGGACATGGGACTTCTGTCAGAAAGTGTGAAATGTACCTACAAGACAGCAATAACTGTGTTTTGCATCTCTGCAAATCCCAACAAGAACACAAGAATATTTCTGAAATGTGCAATTAACATCGCTAATACAGACACAGCATTTTCCATCACAGTTATCTACCACACTGCATCAATCACTGACTTACAATTCTCATTCTGTCTTTGGACGACCAGTCTGACTTTAATTCCTTCAGGTAATAATATTAGCATTTGTTGTAAATCATGACATAACCAGATAAATTTGTACTGCATTTTTACACGCGATAGCAGAATGCTTCACGCATCTTAGCCATCATCTAGGCATCTGTCTGTCTGTCTGTCTGTCCGTCACACTCGTGAGGTGTATCAAACGGTGGGCACTAGGATCATGAAATCTTCACTGTGGGCTGCCACAAGGATTCCAGTTTTGTGTGACAAAATTTTGTGCCCCCGGATGAAGGGGTTCCCCTCAAACGAGGACGTCAAAGAGGGGCACCCCCTCTAAAAAGATGTTATTTTGCCATTATTGGCTCGTCTACTGTGATAACGGTTGGAGATACGTACAGACATGCTGCTTATCATAACAAGCACTGGTGACAGGATTTTTAGATTTATCAAATCGATGACTTCGAACGACCTTGTACCTCTAGGGATTTTTTTTATAAACTGTCCGCAATTTTTTGACTGCAGTGCACATTTTAACAGCAAATTGCGATGAAATGGCTGGAGACAGACCAAGACAACTACTACTACTTGGTCGCCTGTCGGCGTCTCGCGCACCCGTGTCCCTCTTCAGGGTGTCCACATATGTTGCCTTGGGTCTTCCCCATCCTCGTCCATGGCTGGGCTCCCATAGCACTAGAGGTTGTGCGCTGAGTTCTGGGTGGCGGATGCAGTGGCCTGCAAGCTGTAGTCTTCTGGCGGCAATTGTGTTGCTGACATGAGGGAGGTCTCCATATAGGACCTAGTTGGGAGTGTGGCTGGACCAGTGAATGCTGAGGGCCTTACGCAGCATTCTGGTGTATGTTCTGGCCAGTGAGTGCTCCATGGCCTCTGTGAGTGCCCAGGCTTCGCATCCGTATAAGAGGATGGACTCGACAGTCCCTTCGAAGAAGCGAACTTTCAGTTCCTTACTCAGGCTAGACCTCCAGATACGCGACATGCCATTGAGAGCCTGCCATGCTAAGGATTTTCGTACGGCTATGTCTCTCTCTGTTTGCTCGACCCATGATACCAGATATTTGAAGTCATCGACCCATTCTAGTTCTGTGCCGTCTGAAGTGTGTAGTGGAGGAGAGTCCTCAATGTTGATAGGCAGGCCCTTGGTCTTCTTAGCATTTATGCCAAGGCCAACCTTCTTGCATGCTCTCTCTACGCTTGTCAGCAGCTTTTGCGCCTGCTCTATCTCGTCTGAGAGAAGCGAGATATCATAGGCGAAATCTAGATCAGTGAGGACGACCTTAGGATGTCTGCGGGATTTCCCGGGGTGTATGGTGAAACCAAGCTCCTCCTCTCTTCCTGATATCGCTTGTCGCATAGCATGATCCAAGACGATGATGAAAAGGAATGGAGCCAATGTGTCACCCTGAAGTACACCTGCTGTTATGTCGAACAGTTCTGTCACTCCGTCTGGTGATATGACTCTGGCCTTTGTATTGGTGTACATCCGCTCTATTGCTCGGAGGAGATTAGAAGGGATACCGTAAGCCCTGAGGATTTGCATCATTTTGCCACGATATATCGAGTCAAATGCCTTCTTAAAGTCTATGAAAGTGAGGATTGCCGTGAGGTTGTTTCCTTTCACCCCTTCTATGATTCTTCTTAGAGCTAGGATCTGAGCGACTGTGGTCCTCTTGGGCCGGAAGCCATATGAAATTTTTAGCATTGAACGCAGACTTTAACAATCCAGGTCCCGACCCTTTAAGTTCAAGGAGGCCGGTGCAGGTGAGCGTCAAAGACAGCTACCCACCTAAAAAGTAGTTATTTTACTGCCATTGGCTCGTTTAGCATAAAAACAGTTGGAGACAAGCACAGATATATTGCTTATCATAACAAGCAATAGTGACAATCTTTTTAATGGTGTCAACATCAATGACCTTGAATGACCTTGAACCCCCATAATACCGGGTTTTAGCTTTTTTTGCAATTTTCAGCTGCAACGTACATTTCAAATGCAAACTGTGCCGAAATGGCTGAAAGTAGACCTGAACAAACTGCGTATAAAATTTTTAGCATTGAACGTACATTTTTGACCATCTGACTCTTAGGTTCAAGTAGTCTTCCGTACCGTAACCTCAAACTTTGGTACTCCTTCAAGATGCACTATTATTTTATTGCATGCTATACATGATTGCCAAAGTGGCAGGACCGCTGCTATCTTGCTTCACATCAGCTTTGCTCAAATTACTTGTATGCACTGTATTACAAAATTATTTGACCAAATAAACTGCATAAACTTCCACATTGGCTGTGCTATGATGACAGCACCATATACATTGTCATTCATTGTTACTGTGGAACAAGCTTCCAGCTCATCTGAGACAAAGTGACATTAACTGTGAACAGTTTAAACAGCTGCTAAAGACATTTTTGTTCGCCTCTTGAGACCATGGTGCATTGTGGTTAACTGTTAACCTGCACCTTCTAAGCTATCTTACTTCTATATTTACTTACTATCGCTATTGCTATTACACCACAACAACTTATTCAACAGCAGCCAATACAATCATCCAACACACTGTACCTTTCTATAGGAGCTGGATGCGGAAGAGATGAAGCCAGTGACATCCGGTAGAGGTAGACCAGAAACTGTTTGAAAGCATCAAAAAACGGCAACCTTGACAACAGGCAGATGCTCTTGTTCTGTGCCACAACGCGATCACTCGATGATCGGTTTGGGTCGTTGGAGGACGACGGAAGCAGGTTTTGTTGCTGGACATCGTCTAGGCAACTCACATCCATTGTCTCATAGAACATTACAGCTGCTCCATAGACACGGTCACCCTCAGCTGCAGCTGCCGTGAGGACAAACGTAGAGAACACCGGGGCAGGATGATGGGCATCAACAGGCCACGACTCAATCACTGCACCCAGTGGCAGACAGAACATTGCCAGCCGATCTGGCAGATCAAAGCCAGGCAGATTGTCCACCGGGTAGCGGTTCAGTACAGCTGGACACAACCACAATAACAACCACACCAGTTACCATAACACCACTGCTCCTGTACTACTAAGAGACACAGTCCACTACTCTGAATGGCACTAGTCCAAACAGTGAGGGCTAAGGCTAGCGACAAAATTAGTTACAAGGATAAACTGCATTTTGGGCATGGAGGCACATGGCTATGGCAGAACGAAACCTGACCAAATTTGAACCAGTGCCTCTTCAAAACAATGACCAGTTACTGTACTATTAACATGTGTTAAATATGTTGAACTATTTTATAAACCAAATGCATTATGCCTCATTCTATCATTAACTCAATTGTGCTGTGCTTTATTTGCTGTGCTCTGCATTCTGACAATGCATTATTAAACAGACAATGTACTTTACATGAGGAGTGGGCCATAAAAAACCATCCCCCTACATGTCAGCTAATTATGTCTTCCAGGAGTGATGTACATTCAAAGTAAATAACGGACGTTGAAATATAATCAATTCTGAGTAATGTGTGCAAATTTCATGCAAATATTTTCAATAATTTGTAATGGGAAAAAAATTAATGAAAGCAACCCAGCTCTTCAGGAAACACAATGGGGAAAACAGCGTAACGTCATTTAACGTAAAAGGATAAAGTGTCGATTAAACTCGTTCGCCAACAAAAAGGATGGGGCGCTAAACCTGTAAGCACCTTAATGGCTTTGAATGCTGGACCCAGATGATTGGATTTGATCCCCTCTTCCACTTCCTCGACTGTCCACGTTATGAAAGCCTCATGGTCCTCCTTGGCCCTGGTCTTAAAGGCTCTCTGTAATCGGTTCCTTTCAGCGTGGTCACCACGTTTCCTCGCAGCTGCTTTTTGGCCAATAATGGTGGATGCTGCAGTTAAAAGCCAGGGCTCGCGGATGTGAGTTCTGGTGCCAACACTTTCGAGAGCTGCCTCAGTTACAGTCGAGCTAAAAGAGTTCCAAGCAGTGTCGACATCATCTCGGAGCGGGCCCAGGACAGCAAACTTGTTCTGAATGTTGATGTTATACTGAGCCTGGAGGGCAGGATCGTTGATGAAACTGGCTGCATTCAACTGTTTAGGAGTGGTCTGAGATTTCTTTGACTTTTGGAGACTGATGCACAGTTCGGCGCCAACAACTACTACTACTACTATAATAATAATGGTTTTTGTAGTAGAAGTAAGTCCTGATAGTACTAAAGGCCAGCATTATTACTGGCTTCTAGTAAATTCTAGGGGATAGTCCAATCACGGCTTTGTGAATGAATGTGTTGTAAAATACCTGTCTGTTTCACTCATACAGTTGTAAATACTAACTTTATGTAGATTTTGCAATCATAAACTCAAGCATTTCTAGACTATTTAAATATTCATATTTGCAAGAGGCCGCTGATGCAGTTATGGATCGTACTGAAAGGGTTAAACCGATCTGGTGTTTATGACAAATGAAAAACTTAGCCAAATCGCTCAGCAATTATAACGCAAAAGCACAAATACTAGTTGTTTAGACTCCAAGTGAAGTGAATGAAGACATGACACAATTTTAATAGGCATATCTACCTGGTTTATAAGCCAACAGGTGTGTCTTCGCTGTGGATTTCTTATAGCACAAGTACACATCAGAACCCATCTACAACATAAATGTACACTACATATTCACTAGCATGATCTTGGCCATGTAAAAACCTAGTATAACATTTCTTGCCTAACAATAACTTTAATACTTTCTACTATCAGAAATAAGCTAACTGTCATAATAATACTACTGACATATAAATTAGCAAAATCACATGATATGTCAAGAGTGATTCATGACATGCTTATGCAGAAATCTTGGAGGTTATAAAAAATAAAGCAAAGAGCTGGAGTGCAAATGGTACAAGTAATGAAGTTTACTATGGTGGATATTAGATGTACTGTGTAATTATGTACATATTTAGTTCACTCACATGCTAATGCAATATCACCTCTGCAACTTGGTGGTGTAATAGAACGTTTGACTTGTGATTGCGATGTCACTGGTTCAACTCCTAGTCAAGTTGCGATCAAGCGGTTGATGCTTGGAATGGATGGGTGACTCTCTGGGGACAGGTGAACCATCTCGATACCGATATATAATCAACACCAAGGTCAACTCATCCTGCCATCCCTCTGGTGTAGGTAAATCAAGTGCCAGAGTGTCTGGTTGGGGTCAAGGTGGGATACATTCACCTGTGTTGGGTGGCAGGTAACACTGTGTGATCCCATATGGCAGATCCATAGCTATCAGATGGGTCTCGTATGAAGTGCTATACCATTTAACCATTAGCTGTATTGTCCTTGCTGATGCCAATCAAAATGTCACTCAATACACTGAAGATGATCAACAGAATAACACAAGACATATTTACCATGCCTTTGTTGAGAACTTTATTTATACGACAAAATGCATACGGAGGCTCTTCACCCTAACAATGCAACAGCACACTCAAGTCAAACACGTGCCAAAATAAACAGAAGAACTAAACATCAGTGTGGAGTGAGCAACAGCCAAACACAGTCTAAGCCTGTTCTGATATATTTTAAACCATCATCTACTCATAACTAGGATGCAGACAGGCACACCATGAAATAAAACAGTCACGTATCTGAGGTCTGGCAATGTAAAAGTGTCTGGCTGAAAGCTAAGAAAACGAAGATCAGGGCCTTGTGGCTTGGGAAAGACTTTATGTTATGTTTTACACTCACTAAGTACTTATAATTATCACAGTGGCTGCGTTGCTCCCCAGCTTCAGCATTCCTAGCGCCGCCTATGCCTACAGTGCATAGTCCTACCGGGTAAGACATATAGGCGAATAGGCGCAGTCACAGTAAACTTAAACGCGATAAAAAATACGCGATTAACGCGTCAAAATGTTAATTTTGATCAAAATTTTGATTTAAGTATTCGATGACGATAAAAAAATTAATCGCATTACACATTCTTTCAAAACAGAAAAGTTAGAAAAACAAGGCTAGAAACTATTTCTGCGCGAGCGATCTCACAGCCGTCTCGTTTGTTTACAAATGGTGACCTCTGACCCTTCCCATAGTTCAGAGCGTTTCATGAGATGCCGAACCTGCTTATTACGATGCAGCCCACTACAACAAACCTTGTTTGCTAGGACGACAGCAATATCCATGACTGCAAGGGTGTCGCTGGCTGCTCTGACATCAGCACGTCGAAAAGTGACATAGATACGAGCGTTGTTGCTGTTGTTTATATTGGCCGATCGACCATGCGGGGTCAAGTAAAGTACCTCACAACCGGGCATAACGCGCTCTTTGCCTTCATACAGAATCCTGATAAATCAAAGTGCAAACAAATGGAATGACATTTTTCAATAAACTAAATTGCAAAAAAATGCTACTGCAATAATTCCAGAGCTATTTCTGCACAAGCCAAATTATATGCATTTTTATGCTGTACGTATGGTGTACATACATTATACAGTATTACACAGCATATGCACGCATTGCATATGCTGCATACATTTATCACATATCTCAACAAATTCTGCACACATCTGCGCATTTTTTATACGAATGAAGCACACAATGTGTTTGACAGAGATTACACACCTGATTAACATGGTGCTATGCAATCACGCTGCCAGTGATAAAACATGCATGACTTACCCAATGTCAACGAGTGGTGGCTTATCACGACCTCGTCGAAAGCATATATACATCTCTGGAGCTCGAATGCTGCCATGATTCAAGTCCGCCGGGTGTCCAGTCGGCGTGAACTCAATACAGCGGAAATGTGGCGGAGAAACCTCACTCAGGCTGCGGTTAATCACTGCCAAGTCAACGATCGGATCCTGGCGATGTGTCGACTTCAAAACTGCTTCGTTGGAAAATTCTTCCAACGGAACCGGATCTGGCGGTAGTCCGGCAACAACAAAGTAATCAGCCACTCTGCCTTCTTCCATTGCAGCTGCATCAATCACATTATAACAAACAACATCTACTTGCAAAGTAATTTTCAGTGCATTAAGCTAACATTTAACAAAACATATTATTATACCGTGATGCAAATTTAAACAAAAATAAGAACTACTATAATAGTATCACTTATTCAAGTTAAGACATTAAAAAACTTTTTCGAGTTCTTGACAAATTATTTCAGTTTACATTGCAGTTTTCCACACAAAAATGCAACAAATGTCAATTTCTGCAAAAAGATGATTTGTCTCAAAATGTTGCAAGCCCCCCCAAACAGTAGCTGCCACAGCTTCTATACCAAGTGGAATGGAAGTACACCCACAAGTGGTATGGAGTGACAACTGACAAAGTTTGTCTTACAGAAGTTGTCAGAGAATAGAGAATAATTAATAGCATTTGCTAAAACTTTCAGTTCGGCAACCCTAACCCTTAACTTAGGGTAAAATTAAAGTTGCCAAACTAATAATAAAAGTGCTATTATCAGTCTGGTGAACACTACTTTTAAACTTTACGCATCGTTTATTTAACTGTTTTTCCTGCGTCCACAAAATAAGCCAAAATGACGTCACAGCAGCAACATCCAATTTAGCAGCTCTGTGTCCAATAGCTGCAAAGCAGACTCGACGTGCACAATGGTCCAAATATTTTGTGTCACTGTTTTGTTGTTGCTGCTTCTGTTCATGCTAAAACCCGAGTCCAGACACTTCTCTGAACTGCAGAGTAGTCTCATACAAATTGCTCAATAATTTGTTTTATTTTTGATATCACTTCCATATAGTTTCTAATGGCCTCCGCTCACTGACTTGCAATTTTCATGTTGCCTGGTTGTGGTCCTTCTCTGCTGTAGTTCTATTTATTTGTCAATCACTTGGAAACAAAGAGAGGTGATAAACATTACAAGTGCACTGAACTAACCACAAGTTTTTTTCAAAAACAGCTTCTTATTTACATAATTAAGTCGGAATGTTATACAGATAATAACAAATAAGCGTCAACATTATACGTCAGTCGAACAAACATTAACGAGAATAATTTTCACTGCAATGTTGACAAACAACCACCATGTCAAATTAGTTCCGCACACAGATAAGTGGTTCCGCACAAGATTACTCCGCTCAAGAATAAATAAGTAGGGATATCGTTGAAACACTATCGTTTGCAGACCGCAGCTCCGTTACTGCTCAAGAACTGCACGGAAACAAACAGAACGTCTGTTACGACTAAAAGAGTGATTAAAGACGGAATCGTTATTTATGAAATAAAAATTCCGTGCTTATCTGTGAACTTGCGAAGGCGAGCAATGAGTGATGAATGATTGATTTTGGATGACAAGAAAGCGCAGCTGTCGCTAGGGAAGACGAGCTACAGTTCCTGTTGCAGTACTGACCTTCAAGGTCATCCAAGGTCGATGATTTTTAATTTATCTAAAAGGGCGAATGCTACTTCCTATTGATGATTAATAGTAGCGCCGTACATCTCTCAGTGTCCGAGATATGACCAGTTTTTCGTTGAAAACGCACATTTTACTTACCTCTTCCAGTCATCCCAAAATTTGAAGATGTTTCCCCTGCACTGCATCCACCAAAGTTTGTACGCAGAGAGCCTCGATACAAGGCTAATTATTTGTGCAACAAGTTTCCCCTACGACCTATAATATATAATTTCGCTTAACCACAATACATCCGTGACATACAGAATGACGGACGACAGACATTTTACTTACTTACTTACAACAATGCTAAGGACGGAGTAGGCCTACAGCATAGCTGTAGCGCGTCAATCGACCCGCAAAATTCAAAGTCAGTAATTTTAGCCTGATCAGGTCGAACTGGAGGTGGTGGGTCA
>Ga0209367_1003200_pt1 | contig 22144 bp, 12 predicted proteins | sample WorMetLIZISLAND2_FD_187412 | JGI IMG/M metagenome (GOLD analysis project Ga0209367, IMG submission 187412) | Marine gutless worms symbiont microbial communities from Max Planck institute for Marine Microbiology, Germany - Olavius geniculatus... ... | reverse complement strand
GCCACTGGGTGCATGGGTTTCCCTCGAACGAGGGCGTCAAAGAGGGGTACCCCCTTAAAAAGACGTCATTTTGCCGTTATTGGCTCGAATAATGTGAAAACGGTTACAGATAGGTACATACATGCTGCTTATCATAACAAGCACTAGTGACAGGCTTTTGAGATTTATCAACATCGATGACTTTGAACGACCTTGAACCCCCATAAAGGGGTTTTTAGTGTATTTTTTTCGCAATTTTTGGATGCTGCGCACATTTCAACATTGAATTGCGCCGAAATGGCTGGCGATAGACCAAGACAACCTGCATACGAAATTTTCAGCACTCAACGTAGATTTCAGCTGTCTAAGTCCCGACCCCCTAGGTTCAAGGAGGCCGGCGCAGGCGGGCGTCAGACAGCTACCCCCATAAAAAGTGGTTATTTTACCGCTATTATCGTGTGTATCGTGAACCTGGTTGCAGATAGGCCCAGACATGCTGCTTATCATAACAAGCACTGGTGACAGGTTTTTTAAATTTATCAACATCGATGACCTTGAATGACCTTGAACTCTAAAAATATTGATTTAACGTGATTTTTTTGGTGATTTTGGCTGCAAAAGAGTGAATTACGACGAAATGGATGGAGATAGACTAAGATTACCTGCGAACAGGAACTGCTATAGGCTTTCGCGCGTCTCGTGAGCTTTCCTCAAATTACTTGTAGTTTTCGTTGACAACATAGCACGCGTATGTATTTTGCTAACCGCAAAACTGCTGCCAATTTTGTTGGCTGCATTCTGTTGTTTTGTGAAACCGTCCGTACGTCAAACCTAAAACAGCGTGCAGCAAAAAAAAACATGAGATTTCGTTGTTTTTATCAGTAACTGCCGTTGCTTTACCGACTGCATAATAATAATAGAATTAATACTGTCATACGCCGTGGGCCATAAAAATGTGGCACTCTACTTTTGTCCTATTACGTTCGCCAATTATTGATCGATTTCTAATTTTTTTTCACTTGCACATTCTTTGACAATTTTTAATAATGCAATTATTATACTTGCATATTTCATCACAACGTAAATGCGTCTTTACACTAGTTTGCAAAATATAAATGTAAGAAAAAAGCTAACGATGATATCAAACATTTAGGTAAATGAAAACGCACTTCAGACCAACATTGCGGTCAATGATTCGTATGACTAGACTGTGTTAAACCCACGTAGTTTAGTGTCATAGCCAACAGTTCATTAACCGCAATGTAAATTTGAACTGTTTTTTTTATTTACTAAAATGTGCGTTTGTTATTATCGTTATGCATCCGTATTTCATTTACATTTTACAAGGTGGTGTAGAAACGTATTTATGTTGTGGTGGAATATGTAATAATCATAATATTGCAAATTTTCCGTAGAGTGTATCAGTAAACGAATTTTAAAAATTGGTCAATAACTGGCGAAGATATGGACAAAAGTAACGTGCCACGTTTTTTGGTCCACCCAGTATGTTTTTTCTAGTTTCTCTTGTTGAACTTAGCACGGCAAACCGTCCAGGCTACTGGTCAGTTGCTATGCCACGTTTACATCACAATTAAATGCAGTGGCGGATGCAGAATTATGAAATGAAGGGGAAGCAAAAGGGTAAGGGAAGCTGTGCCCTTCCCAATTTAAAAAAAAATTATGCCAAAATGCATTGTGGTGCAAAATTTTCACTTGGTTATGGGATGCATCCAGTCAATAGGGAATGGAAAGCTTGAATCCGCCACTAAATCAATGTTATCGTCTGATCTCGTCGCAGGTGTCTGGTGAAGGACTTCACGTGTCGTCCGTTTGTCAGTGATCTTCTACAGCATCCGTTTATTGCTCAGAACCACAGCACAACGTCTCAGGTAATGTTTTGTTTATAGCTTGTGTCCCGACTTCTTTGTACACTACAATTTTAAACAATTTTAAAACGTAAAGGACACTTGTAATTGTAAAAAACCTTTAAAAAAGCTTACAACTAGGCCTATTTCCAACACACTAGATTTTTCTAGCTTTGACTTTTAGGCCTATCTATTGTCTATTTTTTCTGTTAGTTTATTTAAAACGCTCTGGTTTGATTTGACAGAAATCTGGAATAGGAACTACGTCAAAAGTAGAGAGATGAAATTATTAAATTTCGGTAGTTATTATGTCACGCTGTAGCAGGAGGCGGCGCGTGTTGCACTGATGGAATTAATGAGAAAAGCGCAAGTTATTGATGCCGTGACTGATCAGCCATTCAGAAGCTCGTTGGCCGATACTGACCAATCACGGGCGTTCCAACAACTTCTTCACGACACTGACGACCTTGCCGCTCTCGACAAGTTAGACGAGGTATTGTCTACATACAGCAGGCACAGCGTTTAATTTGTAGAAAAAAGAAGTGGCGCAACAGCACGACTGCAATACGCTAGCTCCAAAAATGAGTTTTTGTTTTTTTCTGAGTTTAAGCAACGCATCTGGATGATACGTAGCAATTTGGTATTTTTGTACTATTGCTGCCAGTATGACGTTCTGCCTTTGAAATAAGTGCCGGTACGCCGTACCAGTAGCGAATCCAGAATTTTGGAATAAATGGGGCGTAGACGCCTAGAAATTTAGGGTCTGGTGATTGGGGAGGAAGTGTCTTTCTTTCTAGCGGGATGTGGTTTAAATAGGGGGGCTTTGAGTTATAATAGGCCGGTACTAAAATACTAAAATGCATGGTTGCGTTTATATACAGAGATCGATGACGTCTTGTCTACGCAGCCGATATGAAGACCTTCGTATCTATACCTATATCGGAAACGTGCTCATTGCTATTAACCCTTTCCAGTCAGTCGACATCTACGACGAATCGGTGAGATCGGCATAAATCGATACAAAGAGTCATGTATACTGGTTTTCTATTGATAATTTTGCTTGCGTTCATTACAGAATTTTCAGTGCGTTTATTTCATTAAGAGGTGAGAGCAGGATGCCTTTTTGAAAAAGTTGGGGAAAATAAAAGTAGCAAACTGCAGAAATTTTTGCTGATAGCGAATTTTTGGTTTGAACGTTATCCGAAAAATAGAGAATTTGCTGTCACGAGATGCGTTTTTGAGAACCTTAAATGCGAAGCTTAAGCGATACCCGGACTTCCTATAGCTGCAGGATTGTATGACATCTTGGTTGGTATTACGTCACCCTGGGGACGGACAGCTTGGGTGGTTCCTTTGAAGTGGCGCCGCTGACCGTGACGGCGGCGACGCTAGCTATTGGCTTAAACACCTAAGCACGCCGACGCGTAAAGGCGGGTCTTAAACAGTGAAGGTATACTGAGTAGACATTAAGCGAATCCGAATAGCAGCTGAGCAGAATACTCAATCGTTTACGGACCGGCGTCCAAATACCTGTAGCCCAAACCGTTTTCACGACATCAAACATTGCAACATTGCTATAGAATCTCCTCGTAAGTATTTACCGACAGCAAAATGAGTATAAAAGTGCCCATGAGTTATCTGGTACTCGGTGTGTAGTGGACTTGAAAAGAACGTTAGTGTGGCCGATTAAGCTATGTTTTTATTGTCAACAGTCTAAATTTTTAATCAATTCTTTCGATTTTTGCAAACATTTCACATGTGCCTTGTAGCTTGTGTATAGACCTACGTGCGATTTTTGCATATGTAGCTGCAGTTGAGCTTGTATATACAAGACGCAATTATATTACTGCTAATTCGAGTCTAATAGGTCTTCTTTCATTACTTTTATTGCATCATAGACAAAAGGCTTGCTCATAGGTCTAATATTCGATTCCGATATCGATTCAATAGTCGCCTCACTACACCGGAGCTAGCTGACTGCTGACGTAATTGGCCAGCTAATCTCCGCCCACTGAGACCCTCAGAGTCCTTTCCCAACACCCCTACCACCCAAGGTGTCCGTCTCCAAGGATGAATAGAAACCACCCAGTGTCCGACTACCAGCTGCAGCTCGGACGCATTGTACAACAATTATACTCAACAAAACAAAATAAGTGCATGGGGCTTGGGCGTGTTCATCATGTTGAGTTGAATGTTTAAACGGAATCGCTCTATGGCAAGCGATTTCAACTATAACTACACATTTATATCTGTTTGTCTGCCCGTCTGTCTGACGTCTGTCGTTTTTCTGTCACATTCGTGTCTCATGCTTAAACCAACGAACTGAAATGACTGAAATCGACGGCTATAAATGTCGTTTGGCAAGAACACGTGCGAGGTCCAGTGACACATTAAATTAAATGGAAGTCGCTGACCTCAACCAGGGGAAGGAAAGATTTCAGGGTCGACTCTTGAACCAAAAGATGCAATTGCAATTTTTTTGTGTTTTTAACAAATATAAACAGGGAGTTACGTGAACCGGCAAAGGCGATTTCGTGTTTTACCAAAATTACTTAGTATTTTTTGCATGTGATTCGTTTAGCATCGCGTGAAATACACGAACGCGCGTAGATCGAGCAACTCGCCTCATATATTCGCCGTCGCTGACGCCAGCTTTCAACAGATGCTTCTCTATCAACAGGCACAGGTAATACCGCAGGCAGCGGCGTGTAGTCATTAAGGGGTCTTTGTTTCTGTCCCCCTTTGAACATGAGAACATTTGATATAAAGAAAAACACTAACCATAAAAAGAGCGTTTGCCAGGCTTAGTGTATAACATTTCTCTGCTATTGGTACACCCCCACCCGTTGTCACATAGTCGTAATATAAATTTTGAGATAAATATACAAAAAGTAAGCTTTTAGATTTTTTAGCAGCGCGCACGTGCAGATATAGGTAGGTCTACACATTTCGTAGAATTACAAAAAAAATTAATAGTGGTTTAAAGTGTTACGCCAAATTGGATGGGCCTAACGCTGTTATGAAATATGAAAGTTGAATGCAGAAAAGTGCTTGAAATATAATATAACGGTGTATGTATCAGTTTCGAATGGCATATTAATTTTACAAAAACCAGAGATGTTAAAGTTTGTTTATAGTTTTTTTGATGTATTGTATTTTATCGTATTTGATTACCTGGAATTTATATATTAGTCTAATGATTTGCTTAGCGTGAATTCCCAATGACTGACACCCAGTTTGAGATTGTTGTGGGCACCTATTTTAGACAACTGGTCCGGTTTGTATGTAAAATGCACTGAATTGCTTCAGACCTATTATAACGATAATTTGGTTACTGAAAGAAATAAAATGCATTGCCTTTCTTACTATAGACTTACTTAGACTGGCGCCGTTTTTGTTTGCAGTGCGTTATCATCAGTGGCGAATCGGGCTCGGGTAAAACAGTTTCCGCGGATCTGATTGTTCAGCAGCTAGTTCAGCTCGGCATGGTATAACGCCGTGCTGTTCATCTTTGTTTCTTGATTCATAAAAATTTAAAATATACATTTTTGTGGTTGCTTGTTTGTTTCAGTTAGGTTTATACTGCAAATGTTGCAAGGACGCATCATAGACGGATAAAGGAGTTGAAGTCAAAAGAGACGGGAGTCAAGCGCCGAAAGCGGCAAGGGAGGTAGAATGTTGGGAAAGGCTCTTTTCTTTTCCACAGTAAAAAGGTCTGGCGAAGGGAAGTGCCCGCTGTAGAACTGTAGAACTTACCAGCGTTAACTCAACGCATTAACGCAGATAAAAAAAAATTAGCGCACATACATAAACTTTATGAAGCAGAACTTCCAATACCGGCAATAACTTTGATTATTGCATGTCGAAAAATTGCAACTTGTTACCCGGCGTATACTTTTTACGCGCGAAAGCAGCTAGACTGCTTTAGTCAGTCAAAAACGGTGCAAGTTATGATCAGCAAATCTTCACCTTGGCTGCCTGAAAGACTCTGGTTTCAGAAACCGTAAAGCTTTTCTATAAATTCGGAGGGGTCACTCCGAATGAAGGCGTTAAATAAGAGGGGAGGGGCAAAAAATTGCGATTTTTAGCCAATAAGTCGCTGTATCTCAATAACAGTGCGAGATAAGGCTTAGGTTACTATTAATCACTAACAGGAAGTCGTACACTGGCTTTCGATTGTTACCGAATTCAATGACCTTGAATGACCTTGAACGCCAAAATAAAGGTTTTTATGGATTTTTGGCGATTTTAGGCTGCGAGACACATTTCAAGAGCGAATTGCACCGAAATCAATTGAGATAGACATAAACAAGCTGCGTATGACATTTTCAGCATTGAACGTAGATTCCGACGGTCCAAGTCTCGCTTTTCTAGTTCAAGTAAACCTGCGCATGAGGACATCAAAGAGCGGTACCCTCGTAAATGTCGTTATTTTACCGTCGTTGGCCAGTCTTTCGTGAAAACAGTTGCAGGTAGGCATGCTGCCTATCACAACAAAAACTAGTGACGAGCTTTTTAGTTGCATTAACATAGATGACTTTGAAAGACCCTGAACTTTCAAACTAAGGGGTTGTTGTTGATTTTTGAAATTTTTGGCTGCAGCGCACACTTTAAGAATGAACTGCGACGAAATGGCTGAAGAATAGACTGACAGTTTGCGAAGAGGAACTGCTATGGGCTTTCGCGCGTCTCGTGAGCATTAGCTCAAATTTTTTGTTTTAATCCACGAAGCCGCTGATTATTTGTAAGGCGTCGAATCGTAAGCTGGAGGAGCGAATCTTGCAAGTGAATCCTTTGCTGGAAGCGTTCGGCAACGCGCGAACTGTCATCAACGATAACTCGAGCAGATTCGGCAAATACCTAGACATGACGTTCACCGCAAACGGTCGAGCTACCGGAGGTCAGCTAAACACTCCTTATTCTAAGCTCGTACTCGTACTGCTTATCACTATTAAACTGTTATCTTGCGTCCCAGCTTTACATTTCTGAATATAACATTCACTGGCTGTGCTAGTTTTTAGCCGACTGTACTAATGATCGTTTTTGTGATACAATATTGTGTCTGTCCGTCTGACTATTTTAACTTTCTGTACTGCAATTCAAGTTAATAGTATTTTCGGCAAAAGTGGCTGTATTCTTGAGAAAGCTGGATAAATACCTTTTTAAGTAAATACGTAACTTTTACCAGAAAATATTTTTTTTCTTTTTTAAAAACTTTTTGTGCGTATATTTTTCAGCTCAACTGTCGGAGTACTTGCTAGAAAAATCGCGAGTTGTTCGCCATTCGAGGTACACATTATTCTACACTCAATTTTGATTACTGAGCCGTGGACCAAAAAAACGAACTGCACAAAACTCAATTGTATGGCAGCATATAAACGGTGACACCTATAGTTTACAGCATGGACTGCAATCAGTAGTCTATAATGGTGTTCCAACTTTGAGCTTAAAAATGAAAAGCAATGAGCATTATCATCACCACGTAGGCTTATCGTATGTAAGCATAAATTATGAGTTTGCGTCGTATTCGAACTCCCGCAGTAAACGTGGCATTAATCTTTGAGCCAAAAATTTTGCAGTTGAGACCTTGGGCGTTTTCAACGCGTCAGCTCGCCAGCTCCTCTCTGATCTTGGAAGAAGGCTTTAAACTAATAGGGGGCGACGCTAGTTAGACCAGCTATCTATTTCAGAGGACTTCTGTTTGGTCCAGCGCTTTAATGCTGTTTCATTGCACAATATAGGCCTACCGCTAACCGGCTAAGTATAAAATAATAATGACAATAATGATAATAAAGCCTATCTGTCGCGGTAATGTACAAATGATTTTGTCTACAGTGGTGAAGGTGATTTTCACATTCTGCATTACGTCCAGTATGGCTTGGACTCAGTAGAAAAGTACTATCTGCGTGCGCACCATGCATACAGGTCACTGAATTTCATTTTTATGTTTTTTATAAAAGTTTTTTAAACATGCTTTTTCATGTTTTTTTAGTTTTTTAGTTTTTTTTTTGTTTTTAAAATGTTTATATATATGTATATATATTTTATGTCTTTTTTATTTTAAAAATGTTTTTGGTACTTTTTAATGTCGTGTTTTTTGTTTTTGTTAAAACATAAACGTATAAAATTACAATTATGATTTATTTCTCATGAGTAAATTGCGTTCAGCTGTTTTTGATCTGCACATTTAGTACATTCCGGTTTTTAATCTTTACAAATGGTAGGTTTTTGTTTTTTTTCATTATCTGAGTTAGATATATTCTTTGCTTGTATAATAGCAAAAAAAAGTAGCGATTGGGAACATCTGCAGTTTAATGTTTTTATGCATGTTTTTATGATGTTTTTATAAAAGTAAGAAACTTGTTTTTTATATTTTTTATTTGCAAATCTATGTTTTAACATTTATGGCTTAAACCGTTCGACGGATTCAGATGCCATTAAGCAGGTATATTTGTGAGATTGAGATTCAATAAAGCCCAAAATCCATTACGCTGACTTTCACCGAAACTTCCGCGCGGGGATAGTCGTGACACAAATCATGAAAGTCGGCGACATGATTTGTGTTGCAAAGTGCCCAGAATGGAATTTGGGCTTAACAGATTGACTACCCAGGGGAAGAGGAAATTTGGGAGTTAAACCTCAAGCCATAATATGTTATTGCATCAGTCTTACGGTGCCACCTGGCAAATACAGACCAGGGGATTTAGGTAGAATTGTCACAGCGATTTCGTTTTTTGCCAAGTTACTTGGGTCTTTATTATTACAGAAATTAGTTTGTCAGATAAAATTGCTTTCAGTTTAGCGCATTAGAAGTTATTTAATTATGCGCTGTATAATTTTACGTTTTACTTATTTACTTATTTATTTATTATGCTACAGGTACCTGAGTCCGATGGCATCGGATGATCATTGCGACGCTGGCGTCGGTAAGGAAAGATTCCAAGCAGTCATTCGATGTTTCCAAGTCATCGGCTTCAGACAACGGGTTTCAACACTGTTTTTTTTCGAACGTTCTTAGTTTACTCCAAGCTATTCTACCATCATTGGTGTCCGCTATGGTGTTGAGAGATAGAATGTTTATGACACAAAAGCAGCAATAAACTAACTGCTTGTATGAACAAGTAACTTCTAACCGGTATACTCTGTACTGTTTACATTAAGTTTTATTATGTTGCAAAATGACCTTTCATTATATGCGAGACATATCGCCTTTACGTTCTCGTTGAAACTGACACTCTCTATATGCAACTATCCTAATAAGCCGCATTACGGGCATTGCCAGTCTGTCCGTTTGTCCGTCCGTCACGTACGGGCTCCTAACTCGAAAGCGAAAAAGCGCAGAAACCAAAATTGCCATTACCGTTTTCCAAAGCAGAAGTAACCGATGTGACAGTCAATGATAAAACGGACTGCCGGAAAAATATTAATATGTTGTATGTGTTTAATGAACATGAAGGAAATAGACGGCATATGTCAAGTACTGGCGGCTATTCTACACCTGGGTGATATCGATCTACAACAACAACTACTACTACAACTACAACTATTACTACTAAGCCTAAGTATTACACTACTATTACAGTTCTGGGTGATATCGAGGTGGCTGAAGTGGAGCGTCATCATGACGACACAGTCAGCTACATCGCTAACAGTCATCTCGCTTACATTGGTATACAATATTTGCTATGGTATTCAATATACATTATTGGTATACATATATGCTATATGATTTCAGTCAATATAGTAAACAGTATATAGTGCAGTAGTCAAGAATCTGCCTTGAAAATGTACTCCTAAGGTACAAAAGGCCGAAGTTTTAAGGCCAAAGGTCAAAAACAGGGCGAGACAGTTTTTGGCGGCCCCATAGCTTCCAGCTGAAGGGTCTGAGGTCCCCCAACGGCGCAGGCCCGACCGCAAATAAATTTAGACGCATTAAGGTCGTGAAACGCGTCTATCTGCATTAAGTTTTATTGTCTTGGGACGCATGCTAAACCACAAAAAAACAGTTTTCAAACTGCCGAAAACTGGCTACTTATTTTCAGGTGCATCCTGTTGTCTTCGTTGCTGACAGTATCAGTAAAATTCTTTTCGGAGATATAAACTGAGACATAAAACGCTTAGCGCGGCGTTGATCTCTTGTTTATCCTTCAGCTTAGGCTTACGCTGTCAAATCACCGATTTAGACGCCATTTGGCAGGTAGGCCTACACTTGTGACTTGTGTGGTCCGATGACTCACTGTGGATTTCTAACCCCAAGGAAGGAGAGATTTGAAAGTCAAATTTCCTTTCTAGCCAAAACATACAATTACAAATTTCAGTCAAACTATCAGTGTTATGCTGCCACGTGGCGGATACAAACGAGCGATTTCGCCTTCTGTCTAATTCCTTTTTTTGTTAATGGGCAGTATCTGATCTGCTGGGAGTAAACGCTGGGGAGCTGACCGAGGCACTGACAACTTCGGGTATTATGGCTCGCGGCGAGACGATCATTCGACGGAACAGTGTGTCAGAGACGGCCGAAATGAGGGACGCCATGGCCAAGGCGTTGTACGGACGGACGTTTAGTTGGATCGTTAGTCGCATCAACCACCTTCTCAAACCAAACACAAGCACCAGCGATGATACGTCGTCTTCAGAGTAAGTCTTGTCATAGTGAGTCTTCACTATTCGAAGTAAGGGAAGGCGCGAGGGCACTGCGTTTTTTAACTTTTTATTTTCAGTTCGCTGCCCCTTTCGAATTTAAAGGTTAACAAAATTTGCGCCACCAGAAGTCAAATTTTAGTGCAAAAATGCACCGAATTTGATTTTCGATGGGACTACGTCACAGACCCTACTGGCGAAGCTTACAGAGTTTTCCCAGATCGCCTAGCTGTATTTAATGGGGGGGGGCTACTTCTAAGAGGAGGGGCGAAAAGGGAAAGGGAAAATGGAACAATACTAACCGTTAGTTCGTTCGCTTTGTACAGTTTGTGCAACGCAACCGCACTGGTTGCACGAACTGGCATGATTAGTGCGTTTGCTGATAGTTTAGTTCAGTTCAGTTCAGCGCATTTCTGTCGCTTTGTACACGTTTTTTAGACTTAAATAAGAATTGATCACACAAAAAAATTTGATGACAATAATTTGTTGATTGTTTGCAGAAGTGAAAGCTGCAGGATCGGAATTCTGGACATTTTCGGTTTTGAGAATTTCGTCGTGAACTCGTACGAACAGCTGTGCATTAACATCGCCAACGAGCAGATGCAAACGTTCTACAACCAACACGTGTTTAACACGGAAATGGTTAGTATATGCCTAATTATAATAATAATAATTAGTAGTAGTAGTAGTAGTAGCATCAGCAGCAGCAGAAGCAGCAGCAGCAGCAGTGACAGTATGCTACCACAATTTACTTAACTCTTTTTTAGAACATTTCCTATCCTTTCAAAAACTTTCATTGAAAGTTGTTTAAAATTATTCGATTAATGCAGTTGACAAACTTGACTGATCTTAAAAAGATAATTTCGCCTGTACTTTGTCGCTTCGCTTCAACATGAGTAATAAGGTATACAGTATGTTGACTTTTAACTCATGGTTTTTATCACAATTCACAGTGCGCCGTTTACAATAAATGACTGTCCATTACAATGGTTGTATTTGTTTAGATAAAAACTGTGAGCGATGCTACTGTTACTGTCACTGTTAGAAGGAATATCGTAAAGAGGGTGTTGACATGTCAGATGTCGAGTTCACGGACAATCGTTGCGTTCTTGATCTGTTGCTGGGTAAACCTGTCGGACTTTTAGCTTTACTGGACGAAGAAAGCAACTTTCCCAAAGCGACTGACAACAGTCTCGTTCGTATGTAATAACAAGCTTGATCACTGTTAAATATCTGTTACATAAACAGAAAATAAACAGTAGCATAATTGATTTGTATGCTAAACATGTTTTGTATTCTGTTGTGTTTGCAACAACGTCTAATGACCGTTAAACAATTTGCAAATGTATAACGTTTCAAACGAACATAACACAGTTGCAAATTGTTTCAAACGTGGTTATGTGGAAAATAAAACGCAGAACACTTGCAAAACATTCGGCGCATTTTTGTTGTGCAATTCACATTATAACTATAGTTGCCTTACTTGGGCGACACGAAGGGCAATACACCTAAGCCTGTAAAAGTTAACACACTTGCTTATGCAGTTTCCCAAAAATATTTTTAAAACCCTGAGTAGGCTGTACGTGGATTAGTGTTTGATAAGAGATTTTTGCAGTTCTGTACGATGTGTATGTTTTTCGTCGTGTTGCACGAATATTGCAGAGAAGTTTCAGCAAAATGTTGCGGCGCCGCAGTTTTCAATGTGCAAGTCGCAGCCGTTGTCGTTCACCATTGATCACTATGCTGGCAAGGTAGCTCGCTGCTTGCACATTTAATTAGCTGCGAGGCCATTGTTGCTTTTAATCACAAAAAGAAAGTTTTATATGCCCTTTCAACTGCTACCAAAATCAAGGACTGTGGATGACCTTGAAAGGCCGGAGTGCACTTTACTGCACAAAAAATGCGTAGTTTGCAGCGCATCACAGAAATTTGAAAAAAGCTTGATCTGTATTATCAGCGGCAAAAATGTAAGACAGCCCAGAAACACTGCTTTTAGGTATTGACGCCCTTTTTGTAAGCGGTAGCTAAGCTTCTTGTAATATTTAGGTGGTGTACGATGCACGGGGTTTCTTGGAGAAGAATCGTGACCGTTTAGCAAGCGAAGTGATCGTCTTACTGCGAACGTCGCGGCTCGAATTCCTTCGTTCTCTGTTCAACTCGGCAACCACTAAACTAGGTAGCCCAGGTTCCTTTGCTGTAATCGACCTTGTTGTTATGGCTAATGTTAAGATATAAGGTAACGCATTTACGTGCCATAAAATAATAAAACAAAATATAACGTTTCAAGTTTTAGTATGACATTATTCGCAAAAAGATTTGTACATTACTGGAAGAAAGATAAGTTTTTTGCATGCGATATATATCGGGCGAAATCGCTGACGCTGCAAGCGATTTAGACTATTACTACGTGTTTCTTCGCAGCGCGGTCTGTCATCTGTGCCCTTTGCTTAAACTGTTTGACAAATTTAGATATCATTTGGCACGTAGCCGAGTAGTGCCCAAGGACACATTGTCTCAGATAGTGTCTCTGATCCCCAACGGTAGGGGAGTTTGGAGGTCGAATCCCAGCCAGAACATGCTATTTCAAATTGCAGCCAAACCGTCTGTCTTGCGCTGGCACCTGCATGGGTTGGTAGCGTGGCGTACCGGTAACGCGTTGCGTCCGATCAACGCAGTTGCTGTACGCCGGGCCGGGTTAGTACTTGGATAAGTGACTGCCTGCCGGCAAGTAAACCATCTCGGTATGTAACCAGCCGCCTAAATCAACTCAGCCTTCCATCTTTCCGGGGTAGGTAAATCGATTACTGTCTTAGCTGGCTGGGGTTAAGGCGGGACGCGGTTATGCCTGTGTCGGTTGGCAGCTAACATTGTCTGATCTCATACGGCAGGTGGCGCTCCGTAGCTCTGAGGTGGGTTTTCCATAAAATTCTATACCATCTAACTATAACCATTAACCAAGTGCCAAAAGCGCCGTTATGGTCTGATGATTGTTTTGAATGCGTGGTGCATGCGTGCAGGTAGTTTGCCGTATTCGACGATTGCAACACACAGCAAAGTGGTCGCCAGTTGTCACGCCATTACTGTCCGACATTCGTCCGCCGTGGTATCTCTCTAACGCTTTATTATTTCACGCTGGCACTTAATCGTACTTCCTACCATATGTGTCAACAGTGGTATAACGTGTCAATAACCCAACGGATGGTCATGCGCGACCAAACGTAAACGAATGACAATGTAGATCTCACGACCGACTGTTGGCCAGCGTGAAATAAGACTTGTCGGTTAAGCCAAGCCACTCTGAAGTGTATAAGTTTGTTCGACACTCTTTTATCCCACTCCAGACAGTTGTTTTAACATACACTAGGCCTAGGCCTGATTTTCGTTCAACGCAACTCACACAACATAAGCAAAGTAGGCTACACACAACGTACGCAAACGACAAAAAAACACTGCTTCTAGCCTTGCGTTTTGACTGTTGCGTTTATTGCGTTTGTTACATGCTTGCGTATTATTTTTCGTTTTGTTGTTTCCATTTAAAAGAAATTCTCTCATGCGTGACGATTCTGATAGGCAATTTGAGACTCGATGTAGGTAACTTGCACTTAATAACAGTGATATCATGGGACGGGGCAGATAATGGTAATTGTTTTCCCCAAATTTGCTTTTTGTCGAAAAATGTTTTTCCAAAAGTCAGCTTACAAAATTTGTGGTTTAAAACCTTTCCATTTGTGCAAAAATATATGTGCTAAATTAATTTTTAAGCACTCAACTTTACATGTATATGTCTCAAGTTTGCAGCTGTCTGTCGACAAATTGCAACGTTTTGCCCCTACTCCCAGTTCAACTTATTTATTAACCCACAACTCTGTTACTAAGTAATATTATTTTAAAAAGCCTATCAAAGTCGGTTTTCTGTGCGATGACATGTTATTACACAGAGTGGGTCGTTAACTCAGTCGCGCACACAGCAGACAGTCGCAACGTACTTCCGACTGTCGCTGCAACATTTACTGAGCAAAATTTCCACCTCTCATCCACACTTTGTCCGGTATGTTTCTTTTAATTTTTTTTGTCTTTTAAAACTATTGTTTGTATCTATAACAAAGACATAACTAAAACGGTCATTAACGTTTATTGATGCATGTTACCGCAGGACTGTTCCTGGATTACAGAAATAGTCCGTTAATGTCGACAAAAGCCAATAGTCCGATAGAATAGCTATCCGATAGCCTGATATTTCCGCGCACTTTTAAATGAGGTTTTGTAGTATGTCCCTATGACAAATGTTTGAATTTCAAGGTTGTTTAAAGTCATCGATGTTGCTACCGCTGAAAAGCTCGCCATCCGTGATTGTTGCCGTAAGCAGCAAATCTGTGTCTATCTGCAACCGTTTTCAAGCTAAATTAGTTAATAGTAGCAGAAATCGTGCATTTTAAACGACTACTACCCACATTTTCGTCATATCTGAGCAGAATTGTCAGACTTTTTAGTCATGCGCCGAATACTAGCGAAAATTACAAAATTCTATGTTTTATTTGTACTTTAATGCAAGCCAGTGATTTCAAAAGTATAGCCCTAGAAGTAGCAAGCGAGGCGCCAAAGTAAAATTTTAGGGCGCCAACGGCTGCCGGAAGTAAAATTAGTCCAAATAGCACTTTTCGCCCAATCTCGTAAATCTACATCTGTGAGATGTTTCCGTAGTTAAGGAATTTGATTTTGTATAACTTTTGACTGTTTGGACGGTATATTTAGGTGCATAAGAGCGAACGCGGAAAGCCGTGCGGCGTATTTCGACACGGACAAAGTTCTACAGCAACTGCGTTATACGGGTGTCATGGAAACAGTGAAGATCCGCCATCTTGGATACTCCTACCGTCCCACATTCGCCGACTTCATTTCGCGGTTCGACCACCCACCAAATAGTCTTGCAACATATTTCCTATCGTGGTGATATTTTATGATTTTTTTCTGTTTACTGCTAGTTTTTGCTCATTTTATGTTCGAACCTTTGTAATACAACCGGCATGTTCATGTGCGATTTTGCGCGAATCTGCAGGTTGCGAAGAACTTGTTTCTATTGAAGCGGTGCGCATGAACTGCAATGCAACAAAGTAAATTGTTTTAAGTGGTTTTGGTCTATTTTATTTAATTACCGGATATGTCGGTTGTTTCTTGCAGATTTTCTTGGTTGGTGCACAGTTACTGCTCGAAGCTGTCAGCGACGCGGAAGAATTGCGACGAAATTCTAAAACGTTTGAACTTCACTCGCTACGCACTCGGAAACACCAAGGTACGCGTCTATGTCGCCTTCCAACATGTTTATTGTAGGGCGGAATTGTGCTAGCGCAAGCGATTCCGCCTATTGCTACACATTTCTCCGTAGCGTGGTCTGTCTGTCTGCGTCTGTGTCGTCTATCACACTCGCGCACCCTGCTTAAGCCGTTAAAAGAATTTACATGTCATTTGCCAGCTACACTTGTGGGGTCCGATGAGACAAAGTTTAATTAAAGTCTCTGAACGGCAGGGTAAAAGGAGATTTGGAGGTCAAACCGCAGCAAAAACATGCAATTGGAAATTGCTGCTGCCAAACGGCGAATGTATACCAACGAAAAGCGATTTCACTTTTTGCCAAATTACTTTGATGTGTGTTTATGGTTACAAAGCAGTGTAACGATGTCGTCAAAATGGCTACTAGACTTATTTTATTTTTCATTTAAAATTTCGAAATTGGAAACATCAACTTGTAGTTTTTACTTAATTAACGTGTACTGGATATCAAGTCATTCGAAGGCAAATTTCGGGCTACGCCCTTGGACTTACCATTGTAAATATTGATAGCTGGTTGGCTTAGTTTTATGCGTCACCGTGTATGCTGTATATTATACACGTTGCAGGTGTTTCTGCGCTACGATCAGGAGGAGCAGCTGATGTGTTTGTTTGAGACTGAACGTCGTCAACTCATCCGCGTTCAGTCTTGCGTCAGACGGTGGATCGCAAGACACAGGTAGTACGGTCGGCCATTCATAGCGACAGCTGCACTGGCTTTTGTTCTGCGTTTGTGGTTAGACGGTGGATCGCCAGACGCAGAGTCACTGCTCTCAGACAACTTCACTATCGCGCCACTCGCATACAAGCCGGTAACCTTTTCAAGTATTCCTCTGTTTTCATTTGCAGTGGCGAAAAAGTAGGAGCGGGAAAGCGGGAGTAGTTTTTAGCCGACTATAGCAAGCCTAACGCTCTGTCGCTTTGCGATGGACTTTCCATAAAAAGCTATACACCCCTTTAACCTTTCGTGTTTACGCTTATGATACGACCTCTTATCCGTTCGTTTGTCTGTCGTCTGTAACGTAGTTTTAACTCACATTTGGGCATCGTCTAACCGCTAGTCGTTGAACACACGCAGAGTGTCGTGGATTCGTGGTTCGGCGACGGCTAAAGGACGACCGAAGACGTCGCAATGCAGTCGTGAAAATTCAGGCGCAGGTTCAAGGCTGTAATTAGTCGTAATTGAGTCGTAATTTAGTCGTAGTTGGATCGTAATGATTCATGCAACAGTTCGCAGTTGTAATTAATCGTAATTATGCCGCAATTCAGTCGTAATTCAGTCGTAAAGATTCAGGCGCAAGTTCGCGGTTATCTGCAGCGTGTCGAGTATCGACGACGATTGGCCGAACACCGACGAAAGACTGCTCTCCTCAGTAGCGGTCTGTGATCATCATTATCGTCATCGTCATCATCACAAAAATGTTTAACGTGGCCCATATAACAGCAATATAGTCCAGTCCACTTAAGTAAGCAGAAGGGATTAATAATTAGGTAAGTAATTTATATGCCCGTTAACTGTAAATATCTAACTTCGAACGCGCTCGGTGTGCCTGTAGAACTAAAAGTAAAAGTGTTTTAGATGACGTCCAGAGGTAGACGGAAAATTTCTTTTTTCTGACTTTACAACTTTTGCCCATGATTTTGTGCATGCTTTAGCGATCGGCGGTTTTCTGTCGTCGTTTAGCCGTCAGCGCCCTCTGGCGGACGAAGGTGACGAAAATATACGCCTGCACACGGCGGCAGTGATACTACTACAACTGCCGACAACTACTACACACCGAAGACTACTACACTGGTGGCGGCAGTAATACTACAGAAGTATTTCAGGATGTGGTTAGCAAAGTCACATCTCATCCGCCGTCAACTGGACGCCATTGGACGACCGTCTAGTGAAACAGTGCTGCCACCTAGGGAACACGAACAAACGTCGGACGTTGACCGTATCGTTTTCCCACAACAGTCCTCTGACGTACGTATTGTCGCTTTCGATAACAATACTGCCAATGATAACAAGGACCAATCTAGTTTAGTAAAAAGCGCGGATTCACTGTCTACCTAATTCTTCGTCAATGTTCGCCAGGTGGCAGCTACAATTTGCAATGGGCTCTGTGTTTCATCCCACATTTAACGCAATATTACACGACAAAGTGTACCAGCCAACTGACATTTATCCGTCGAACGAACAAGGTGCACGAAGACGACAGAAGACAGACAAAGTATACGCTACGAAAAAATGTGTAGGAATAGTCGAAATCGCTTGCGCTTAATAATACTCTCGGCTTTTCCGTGTCTACCGCAACGCGCAGCACAGAGCAGCTATAGTGGAAACGCAATTCAACGGCATTATCGGTACACTACATCAACTGTGACATTTAGCAGTGGCCACTTTCACGACTTGTGGAGTTGTTTTTGACAGCGGTAACTTTGTGCATTTAATCGTACAGATTTATAACGAGAAGCGACGCATTTGTGAAACAGTCGAACACAAACAACGGTGAGTCTTACTGCGTTTAACTCAGTTTTAGTCAGTTTTTGTCACTTTTCGAAGTTTTGAGCAGTTAAGACTCAGTTGAGTTGAGATGAGTTTAGTCGGTCTTTATTGACGAGCGAAAAACTCAACGTAACTCAACTCGAGTTGAGTTACTCATCTGTTAAGCATTGGATTAATAGTACACTGCAGCGTTTGGAAATTTCCCGCGCTTAACACAATTACAAACTTTAGGCTATAGTGCCGACATGGGCGATGCACTTAACGAACTTATTCTCTAGAACGTTATAATGAAAAGAAACACACGGAAGACAAGCCAACAAAAAGTCCTTTTTACGCGCCTTACGCAGCTTACAAACAAAGTAGGCGTACGTCTTTAAATAGACTCATAGGTTGAAACGTAATTTAATAAGTTGATAAATTCATCATATTACAACCTTTATATATATTGTTGTTGTTGATGTTTGTAATTTGATGAATTTGTCAACTTATTAAGGTCGGCGTACGTTTAACTACGCGCGAAAACTTGCGAACGCGAATACCTTTAAGTGCCGACATCTCGATTTCATAACACTCACTGATTCCATCGCAAGAAGTGATTTTTATTACGCTTATGCCTGTCTATTGATAGAACTATAAATAGCACAACATTGTTTGTATGTAAATATTTACATATTCAAAGCACTGAAATGAAAAATTGGGTCACTTAAGTTGAGTTGAGTTGAGTTCTTTTACGGTCGCTATAAACAAGGCTTAAAACTTCCAGGCATAGGAAATCTTTGAGAATTTACCGCCAGACTGTTGCCCAAGTGTGAAGAAAGGTGATAGTTCTTTTATGTCTAAAATGGCAAAAAGGTGTAAAAGAGAAAAAGGTGAAATTTTGTAAAAATTTTTATTTTTATATTATGACGTGTTATGTAGGCCTAATTTTGCACAACACCTTCTAAAACAACTTGACACACTGATTAGTAGGCTTATTCAGGAAAACTAAAGTGAAGATGCTCCATGTAACAAACTAGATAATAACAGTTTTTCAGTAAAACAAACAAGTGCAAAAAGTAACAAGTAAAACAAATATTTTTGAGGGTCCAATAGCATTTTAGAGACGCATGTTTTTGGAGCAAACGGCAACCGGACGCATAAGGATTTGTAGATCTAAAGTTTGCATTGTTTTAACGTGTAGCGCATTGGCCGAAGTACAGAGCAAATCCGCCGTTCGTCCAGGCGATCTTGAAGAATTGTCTTACAAACTCCAGACGTCGTTAGGTCGCCTTGGTAACCAGCACACCGGATGTTGGTGTTGCCCGGTCTGTCGGCTTATCAGAACAACCAGATGCTCCGAGTCTCTCTCTGACCGCGTCATATGTAAGCCTGGGTCAGATCACCGAGACCCGTGGTCTTTGGAAGCCCTGCCTATGCCGCCCAAGGACACGGATATTTACTCTATGAACGAGGAAAGCGTCACCGAAGTTTCTGTCCTGTCTGCCGAAGAAAGTTGTTTTTTTACTGGCGAGCAGAAAACTTCGATTCGGTCCGGATCTTTTCGCCACTTCGAAGTTGAGTCGCAGCATCATTATGTGCACGAAAACGTGTACAGTGAAACGGTCTTTCCTGGTACAGGCCGCATTTCTAACGTTCCACACCAAAATTCCCCTCTGCACGACTCTTTCGTCAATAACTACAGCGACAACTACTACACCGATGTCAAGCGCCCGTCATATGATCCGACGGAATTCGCCTACAGCAAAACGTGCACTAGGGATCTGCGGCCCCCGCACTGGCCGCCACAATACATGTCGCCATCCCCTCTGATCCCCCACGAGTACCGTGCTCCCTCGCCAACCGGGACCCCCTTCACTACTGCCGCTGATTTTACGCCCAGTTTCAACTCAGAAGGATTGACCACCCACGAAGTTTCACGTCAGAAGAGGAAGGTTCGATTTTCGGACAACATCAAAGTGCGCATTCTATTCGCCGGTGGCGACGGCGGAGATGGAGAGATTATCATCGACACACAGTTAGTAGCTACTGTCGCATCCTACGTGTTTTCGGATCCACTGCTTCGGTCCTGTTTTGCGCTCGGTCCCATCCGTGTTGTGGTTTATGCACTCCTCCTATTATACAACTGCTGGATGTTCGCTTAGCACCAGTGTTTCGTGTAAGCCTACCTTCGCTGTTCTGTTTCGTTCCCTTGCTTTTCGTGGCATCTTCTTGTCTCAACGTTGACTACCGCAACCGAAATATAGAGGGGCCTAGTTAGCACAGCGTTATCGTTTTGCCGGACTGGTGCTAATTATGGCCTTGGCCACGGCTTGCCTGGTTTTGGCCTTGGCCTTGAAGATGCTGACAATGTTACCCGGAATTTTTTCAACGAAATTCAGCGGCATTAACACTTTCTAAATATCGTACTACTTGAAAAGAAAAACTCTTTAGGCTATGTTCCCGTATGCATCATTTCTACTTTTCTATAGCTGTGCTTATAAGTTTTCAAGAGTGCGCTTTTGTTAGCTATTATCTATTAAGTCTGTGTAGCTTTCGGAATGTTTATCTTTTTTGCATTTACGTTTGTTCTGTGCATTACAAAATGTGCTTACGTTTTATTTACTTACTTGAAATCAATGAAGATTACGTATAATTGAGCGGAGTTTATGCCAAAAGAAACTATTAAACATAAATGGTACATGTGATGATGGAAAGCGTGTGGATATTAACAGAAAAATACTAAAAATACAAAAATATCCATTTGACAATTTCCATTTTAACAGCAACCGAAATAAAAATGGAAACCTGAAGGGGCATTTACTGTTTGTTTTCGCGGGCATTATTTAGCGTGTCACTTTGTTTTATGAGCTGTTGTGTAACATTAAACAGATTTGTTGTATTAAATAAAAATTTTAAAAAAAGATAAAAATATTTTGTCTGTCCATAGTTCGACGCGTAGACTAAATGAGCTTAATAGTTGTCTGTATAGTAGTAGTCCATGTATTGTTTAACGCAGAATGCAGACATCGAGTGATGACAGGAGAAGCAGCGTCATGTCGGAAGATGAAGCTTCTCGTTGCTATAGCGACAGTTGCCATAGCGACAGTTCTTCGTCCTACGCTCACGAGCAGCAGCTGTCAGAGCAGCAGCCTGAGGTTCAGCAGCAGACATCATTAAAAACGACTACGACTACAACGTCCACTACCAGCAAATTTCAACGGGTTGTCACTGAGGCACAACCTGATGGACGCAGTTTCATTCTATAGCAGTATAATTGTAGATGTCCTCAGAAGCAAACATTAGCGTCTTGTCATGGGCAGGCAATTCCCATTCCCCAATTTTAACCCGTGGGAAAATTAACGTTATTTTGCCGGAGCTTGCCGGAAACTTTTCGTCTAAAAACGCGGCACTTGCAACCAATAATTTCTGTTTTGGGGACTTTAGGGGCACGATTAAAATGCTGAGCACGCATAATCTCTTCTGTCGCAAACTTGCACTGTTATCTATCAGAAGGTTGTAACCTCTGAACTCACATCTTCGGTGTGTTTGCCTTTTGATATCCATTTGTGCGTTTTGCCTTTGAACGGTAATATAATCTGCTGTCTATCTGTCTGTTTTAGTCATTTTTCTAACAAATAAACTTGTTCATGGTGGATGCTGTTTGTTATAAAATAGGCTGAACGATCTAACAACAGAAACCAACTACAACTACCACGCCCTCTGCCGACCACTCCGCGCAACAGGTGCTGCAATTGTGCTTAGCCTATATTATTGAAATGAAAATGAAATAAAATAAAAGCATTTTATTATCTATTGCAGCCATTAACATATATTCCTAATTCTAGATAAAAAATATGAAAAAAAA
>Ga0209367_1003199_pt1 | contig 22145 bp, 16 predicted proteins | sample WorMetLIZISLAND2_FD_187412 | JGI IMG/M metagenome (GOLD analysis project Ga0209367, IMG submission 187412) | Marine gutless worms symbiont microbial communities from Max Planck institute for Marine Microbiology, Germany - Olavius geniculatus... ... | reverse complement strand
TTCCATACCCCATCACACCGTAAATGCGTCTCTACACTACCTTGTAAAATATCAATGAAACATGCATATATAACGATAATAACAAACAGACATTTTAGCAAAATTGAAAAAAACACTTCAGACTAACATTGCGGCAAATGGTCTGTATGACTCTAAACTGTGTGAGTCTAACACAGTCTAGTGTCATACAGATCATTCATCACAATTGGTCTGAAGTGTTTTTCTCATTTTCCTAATTTTTTGTTATTATCGTTAGCTTTTGCTTACATTTGTATTTCACAAGGTAGTGTAGAGACATATTTACCAAGTGGTGGAATATATATTAATAACATTATTGCAAATTGTCTGCAGAGTGTGCCAGTGAAAACATTCTGAAAATTGACCAATAAATGGCAAAGATATAGATAAAAGTAAAGTGCCACGTTTTTTACGGCTCACGGTGTATATTGTAAAGTGGCATGAATACCGATGATAATACCAAGACGTCCTAGAACTGGCATGCAAAGCAACCGAAGATATGTACATTAATTACAGCACGTAGACAAACTGCAGCAGAGAACACGGATCAAATCAGCTTCACACAGCCAGACATAATTCTGTCTGCACAAGCATGCACTGTCACTGTGATCACATCATATAATACTAACAAAACGAGAAGACAATGGTAAACGTGAACAGCTAAATGACAAAAACGAAGCCATCGACTGTCAATGACTGCGTATGCGCTTTCAACAAGTAGCTGTCATAGACTGACTGGCTTCATTTACGGTTGTATAACTATTACAATTTGGACGCATAAACTCGCAAGCCAGAAATGTACTGAATACGATTGGGCAGTTGCAAGTGCCATTTTGGCCTTTCTCACCTAAAGGACAGAATGCAGTGGAGTTTCAATTCGTATTGTACAGGGTGGGCCAAAAAACCAGACCTGTTTGAGCGTTGATAACTCAGTGATGGTTAGTGGTAGAAAGACATGTGATATGTCAAAAGTTCCAGAATGCTGTAAAGAATAAACGACAAATTTGCATAATAAAGCATTTAAATATTCTTTGCCTAATTTGCATAAATATTCGTCACCCCCGAAATTCTGCCAAATTTGACGGTAACATGTGGATTTAACATGAATATTTGAGTTTTTATAAATTAGCGATGTTTATTGATGGAAAAGCGCGTAATATGCCAAGTTTTGAAATTGTGTTCAAAAGAAGTGTACAACTTGCATGTCTCAGCATTTTAATATTTTTTTGCCTGATTTACACAAATCTGCCCCACCCCTAAAATCATGCTAAATTGGCAGTAACATGAATTTAAGTTGATTTTCATTCAGCATACAGTGAAATATCAACAATCATTAACACACATGTTGAGTTTAGATGAAATTTGACATAAACAGTTGCCCAGCTTTTGCATTCATAACCGTCATCAGTCCTTTTAGGCAGCTGATTGATCGCTGGAGTCAATGTGTTCAGGATCAGCTTAGCCCAGCATTCGATTAGCATATGTTTTAGCTGGTCAGTTACTGAAATTTTGTGACCATGCTATCTGTTGCAATGCCCCCACACTGAATAATTCACAGAGTTTAAATCTGGATTTTTTGGCAGTGAGTTTTTGAGTTCAATGAACTCAGGCACATTTGAGTGCAAGCAAATGCCTAATTTCAGGAGTAATGAAGATTTAGGCAAATTAGGCAAAGAATATTTAAACGATTTGCTATGCAAGTTGGGCCCTTTTTGTCTACAACATTCTAAAACATTTGACATATCACAGACCATCGCTGAGTTATCAACGCTTGAACAGGTCCGGTTTTTTTGGCCCAACCTGTATATGTATTAAGCCTGAGTTAATGCATTTCCGTAATAAATAGAGACGACACTGTTTCACTGCAAATATTGCCGAACTATGCACATACAGTAATTACTACTTAAAATTATTGAACTGAAAATCCACTTCTAAATTGCAACTAAATATATAAGCCATGTTTATGTTAAAGACATCTGTCATTTTTGTGTGGTTCGGAAATCCAGCAAGTTTTGAGATCTGTGACGATTTGTACTAATAACAAATTTGAGCTAATGCTCATGAGACGTGTGAAAGCCTATAGCAGTTCCAGTTCAGTAGTTTAGCTGTAAATTGGGGTGTTCACACTAAGTTAATATACAAATACCAAATTCTCTATCTGGGTCGCATAACGATAGTTCTGTGGTGCCACCTTGTGAATAATACAGACTTGTGTCACAGCCCAAAATCGCCAAAAAATTCACAAAACCCCCTATTTTGGCGTTCAGAGTCATTCAAGGTCATTGAATTCGGCGCCAATCAAGAGCCAGTGTATGACTTCCTATTAGTGATTAATAGTAACCTAGGCCCTATCTCGCACCATTACTGAGATACAGCAACTTATTGGCCAAAAATCGCAACTTTTGCCCACCCCCTCTGATTTAGCACCCTCGTTCGGGGTGACCCCCTTTGAATTTATGGAAAAGCTTTCCAGGTAGTCGACAATGAAGATTTGGTGATCCTATCTTGCACAGTTTTTGACTGATCCACCCGTGTGACAGATGGACGGACAGAATTGCGATGACTAAGACATGCTGAAAGTAGTAGTTGCTTTCGCGCATAAAAACTGGTACAGTGATTACTCCTGTTAAGGGAAACATTCAGCCAAATTGTGATTTTCATGTGCCTTTTGCTTGTGAGTCCAGAGCCCATACGTGACAGAGACAGGTGGCCTATGGAAAAATGCGGCAAAAGAGAATATAAACATTGCAAACAGCCTGCAGTGCTCAGTGGGGTGCTTTAATTACACACAAAATGACAAACCAGCCCAGATGACTCAATGCAAACTCATACACACTACATTAGAACTGTAGTGACAAACAGGTAGTCACGCTTGGCAATTGCAACTGTAAAGTTGTAGTCAAAATCAATGATTAATTGTTAATTAAAGATCATTACCATGCATGAGATACATCAGTGCAAGCCTGGCAACTGACACACACAGTCGGTAGCAATCAACGGCAGCAGTTTCAGCAGAGATACTAAGCAAGATGGACCCAGTAACTGCTGCTGCTGCACAGCATTATCATACACACAACAACAACAGTCTGCTTGCTGTACAGAGAAACAATTCGCAATTGCTAAGTCCGCTTCTTTACATCGGCATTCACAGACATCACTGGAAATAAAGTCATTCTCTTCTAGACTTGCACAATGGCAGACACGACACATGTACATTCATTCTTGTAGTTAACTAATCAATCAGCCAACCAACAATGATGCATTTCTATTAACAGCTTTGCCATGTAATTGAGGGTTTACAATCGAAATCAAATACTCAGCTGTTACTGACTACTGACCAATCGTTTCTGAAACGATTATTGACATAATTGGCTCGAACCAGAAACTGGCCCTCGGTGTCAACGTGAATGATGACATTAGAAAAACCTCAGATATGCTGACAGTCAGTGGCAGGCTGATGATCAGTGTGTGACAATCTGACTACAGAAAGCAAATGGACATTCGTTGCTAACCCATGAGATGAGCTTCCATCAGACATCACCTCTGCACCATCAATCTCAATCTTCAGGCCACGTTAAACCTTTCTGTGAGACTGATGATGATGTCGGGCTCACATTCAGTGACATTAGGTGCCTAGCTGACCCACATCAGTTCATCTTTGACCGTTTCTTGGCGATGGCATCCTCCACGGCTTTCAGCTGCTGCAGCAGCTCCTCACGTCGAGAAGACGTCATGCTCGCGCGCTGCTTGGTTGCATTAGCTGCAGCACTGGAGCCGGATGACCAGGCTGCTGCTGCTGCTGCAGCTGACGAGTGTGAGCTGATAGTATCACTGCTGAACTGCGCTGCTGCTGTGACTGACGAGCTGCTTGGGGCCGCTGTGCCCACTGCGTGTCGAGATGTCGGCGCACTGTCGGTTCTAGGTGCCGTGCTTCGTGATGACGACTCTCTTGATTCTGCAGCAACAAATACACAACATAATCACATCATACAGCCACAAAGATAGACAGAGTGGCCCAACATGAAGTAAGTACAAGTTTCTGTAATAGCTGCATCAAATACCGACCGATTTCCAAAATTCTTTCACCCATGTATTCTGCAGTAAATTGGCAATTAAATGATAACTGAAAATCCCATCACACCTGAAACCTTGTAAAATCTAGTACACTAAGCAAAACTCAGTCATGCATATGTGCCAAATAAAACTTATTCACTGCTCAGGCTGTGAAATGCTGTTTATCCAGACAACAGCGAGCAAAAGCTTATTATATGTGATAAACTTATTATCAGGGAACCTTCTCAAAATTCACCATACCCCAGTCAGCTTAACAGAAAATAGCTCATAACATTCAGCAATCAGTGTAGTCATAGAGGACTCTTGTTTCTTTGTTAAACATGGTAGGATGCAGCTCGAGTAATTCACGACAAACAGCAAAGTTCAAAGTTAAAACAGACAATAAAATCATAACTTCTAACACACCGAAAAACACTAAGCAAACAACGAATATACCAGGCAAACGAGCTCTGCTGGTAGGAGCAGGTTCACGGACTGGCGGTGGTCTCCGATGACTTGATGACGATGAGCCAGCGTCAGATGCCTGCAGTTGCATCACCACCAATACCACTATCAGCATCAGCATGATTTATGATCATCATCATCATCATCATCTTTATCTTTACCACCAACATCATAAAAAAGTGAGTAAAAAACTGTAACAGTTAGTCACAATGCAACACCCGAACAAAAGTTTTAGCAACTGCTGGAGAAACATACGTTTTATTGGTGTACAAATTTTGAACAGTTTTTCAGTTTAACATATCGACTTGCAAAACTTTTTGAACGCCCCTCTCGTACAAAACTAAAATGCATTACTTGGATGCCGCCAACTCAACGCTATTTGGTACAACCACCTTGGACTGGTAGACCGGGGACTTGTTGCCACGAGGTGGTGCATCAGGAGGAGCTGGTGGTGCAGCAAGTCTCTGTGATGGCTTCCAGGTCGATGGCGGTGGACTACGCAATCTGTCCGGTCATCTCGGTGGAGGGTCAGATAATATAGGTCCCGGCATCGATGCTAATTTCTGAAGTCAACGCAAACTTGTTGCAAATGAACTGGAATGCTGTTAGAAAGTTTTGGGTCTGCAGATGCAACTGTCTGTCATTATTATTAATGCTTGTTTACTTACTAGACTATAAAAATTCCAAAGTTACATACCCTAGTGGTAGATCTATCTGCAGTCATGTCGCTGCGAGCTGGTATGCTAGTAGAACTGGATCGTGACTGTGTTGATGTCGTCAGCTGACCACCAGCAGAAGATGAAGATGATGGCTTTGCACGGCTGTCAGTGGTCGCAGCTGTAGTAGTGATCGCTGTCTTCACCGGCTGTCTGTCCGTCACACCACGTGACAAGTCTCGACCTCGGTCATCCCTGCTATGATCCGGACGCACGTCGCGCTCAGTTCGGCCAGATGCTGATCTCTGCTTATCTGCCGCATCCTTCTCCCTCGAACGTTCACGAGCTCGGTCCGGCAACATTCGATCATGTTCAGCAGGCTTTGGTGGTCCGGGCACTGCAGCCACAGATGCAATACATTATCACATCTACTTTGAACATTTTAAATGACAACAGAAAACGCTGTTGTTCAACTAAGGCTGTGACACACTGTGACTTTTTTATTCAACTGCGATAGTGTAAGAACACTTACTTACTTATCCAACTAAACGGCAAGCATGGAAGAGACAAATGAGCAAAAAAAACACTTAATGCTTGCTTTTTTACAGGTTGAGGCATAATAAAAATGTGTGGCATTTAATTATGTCAAGAATGGCAAAAACTAAAAAAAACATTTCACAACACTAAAGCAAACAATGTCATCATTAAGCCGTTCTCACAGCGTCTTGAAGCATCATTGCCTGCTGTGGAGCTGAGCCCTGCACTGCTCACACCGACTGAACTTGCAACGCAGCGATTAACATTTGATGATTTTCTCCATGGTGACACAGAGCGAGATCTCGACCTGCCACGCTTACTGCAAACACATCACCAGCAATCTGCAATGTCGCGGGTGTGCTGAAATCATCTTTATCCATACATAAAAGCTACAAGATGTAGTCAACAAAACAGCACCAGGTTAACTGTGCACTAGTATTAGTTAACACCAAACAGACATAACAAGGATAGCTCAAACTCAACACAAAACTAGTTTGCTCACCACAACCATTGCTGACATGTGTCACCAGACAGACCTAGAGCACGAGAGAGATATTTTGCTGCAGCAGATACACACACTATGGAAGAGTCTTCCAGCTCATCTGAGACAAACTGATGTTAATTATAAACGGTCTAGACGGCTGCTAAAGACATTTTTGTTTGGGTCTTCAGATCGCAATGCATTGAGGCTAACTGTCAAACTGTTAGCAACTAAAGCCACATTACTCACTCACCGACTTACTTATTTAATGGCAAGTACTGTAAACAATACACATACTTCAATGATTCAGTGGAATTACAATAAGGATACATACACTCCACGGGACATGCCCTGCCTGTCTGCATCACGCCCAGCACTTGATGTTGTGCTATTACGCAGATGCTCCACACTGTTGCCAGCAGGTCTTCCAGACCTCGACTGCACTGGCGGACAATCACTCGAACGATCATTCGTTCGATCACTCGTCGCTGGCACTGGACGTCTCACATCTCTGCCTCGGTCCCTCCCCGGAGACCGGCTGGTCGGTCTGGCGTTGCCACGCCCAGAAGCCCGCCTGTCCAGACTAGACTTGGATGCCGCCAACTCAACGCTATTCGGTACAACCACCTTGGACCGGTAGACCGGGGACTTGTTGCCACGAGGTGGTGCATCAGAAGGAGCTGGTGGTGCAGCGAGTCTCTGTGATGGCTTCCAGGTTGATGGCGGTGGACTACGCGGCCTGTCCGGTCGTCTCGGTGGAGGGTCAGGTAATGTAGGTCCCGGCATCGATGCTAATGTTGCCAGCCGCTGCTCTATCTTGTCTTCACCACTGCAAGTAACATCAACTAGATTCTGTCTCAGCTGTCTTATACAGTTTACAGTTCATATGTAAACGTAAATGCAAAGTCCTTTCCAATTTTCATGTCAACTGTACACTGCTTAATACCTCACAAAACACAAATGAATCCAATATGTGTCTATACAAATCAAGTCATCACACGCATTACCTGGCAGCCTGCTGTTGTCGGACGGTTTGGCCCAGAGTAGAGGCTACCGGTGCACGTGCAGGACTGCGTGACTTAGATCTGTTATAGCAACATGCAACCATCGCAACATGCCATACCATAAATCCTCAACTCGACTTTTTTAGTCAGGTTTACCATGTGGCCATTACAGGTTGCCCATTATCTTACCCTCATCCACAAGCTCCTAACTCAAAAACTAAAGGTCACAGAATAAAGATCAAAATTGATGTAATGTTCCTCAGGGCTAGAGCTACTAACGTGCCAATTTTCAGTTCAAAACATCAAATTTTAGTATTAGAACTACATAGCTCTGCATAATGTGTCAGCACTCGATTAACACATTTTTTAGATTTGTTGAGCATTCTTCTTATATTTCAACTTGGAGAAAATAAAGAAAGGCGGTCTCCTTAAACAGCAGTAATACTACGATTATCGTTTACATTTACATACCTACGAGTGTGTTCAAAAAGTTTTGCAAATCGATATGTTAGACTGAAAAAAATTTCAAAATCTATACACCAATAAAATGCACATTTCTCCCAAACTCATGTGAGCTTAAAGCGGATATAACATTATTGTAACTTATGACGTCATAAAGCATTTTATATTGGTCCCTTCAGCCAAGCTTTGCCACAGACTTGAGTCACTCATTGTTTGGATAGCGGACACCACAGAAAACATTTTTCAAATTTAGTTTGATAATAGTTACTGTAAGTAATGTCCCTGCTGTATGCAAGATGGTCTTATTGCATGAAGCCAGAATCGTGAACAGCTTGCTGGGTAATTGTAACTTGTAACTGCAGTGCCGGATTTAGGGGAGATCTTCGGGGCTAACTCCCAGGCCCTACACATCAAAGCACCCCAGGTCGTACGTTGCAAAATTGCTAAACCTTTCACAAAGATGACGGACATCACTAACTGTTAACTTTTTAACAAAATTTGACAATGTCAAATCCTGATGTGACATCGTAATTGACATAAGCATTCTTATTTATGGCTGGCATAAATTTTGGCTGCTGTGTATTCATATTGCAAATAAAAAAATCATGAATGTATTTGTCAGGGCTTTCACAAAATCACATATCTCGGGGTCTCACATTTGTAAATCCAGCTGCAGATAGAAGAATATAGAAGAATTTTTGTGCATATATTTGTGCGGTTTGCATTAGCATTCTAAATAGTATCTGTTTAACCAGTAAAAGTTATATTTCTCCCATAGTTGTATGAGCTTAAAGCATGTCACATCCGCTTTAATCTCATATGAATATGGGAAGATAGTTTTTTCATGGCTGGCACAGATTTTGCCCACTGAATATTCATAACCACAAATGAGAAATTCACATACATACTTGTTAGTGCTCTCATAAAATCACATGTCACAGGGCCTCGTGTTGTAAAATCCGACGGCAGACTGAAGAAATGTCATGCAACAGCGAGCCCAATTTTACGCTGTCCATGCTGGCACTACAAATCGTTACTGTTTAATGCCCTATGATAGTCATATGCACTTTAGGCTCATGCGTGTTCAGGAGAAACATACGTTTTATTGCTGTACAAATTTCGAACAGTTTTTCAGTTTAACATATCGACTTGCAAAACTTTTTGAACGCCTCTCGTACAAGACTAAAATGCATTACAAAAATTAGAAAAATTTAGACAAAAATAGGAAAAAGGCATAAGATTCTGACCGAAAACGAACCCAATTTTGCTTTTCCGATGCAAACAAATGCACAAAATTTGATACAAATCAAGTAAAAACTGCAAACGTAAAGCAGCCACAGAGAAAGACAATCTGCAGGTGCACATCACATTAGATGCACTATACTTGCAGCGTCACCACAAATGATCACTCATACCTCGATGAGTAAGAAGAGCATGATGAATTCGAGTAGGAAGAGCATGACGACGAAGAACGTGAACAAGACCCAGATGATGCGGAACTAACAACATAACAGTGACAACGACAATGACAAATATTAGCATTGGCAATTAACAAACACTCCAGACTAATAATAATAACGAAATTTTTACAATGCATACATTGTTGACACTTAGTTTGAACATCACATGTGACGTCATATATTGCTGTTGAACAGACAATGAGTTGAGAAAAGCAAACTGGCATCTGGTAAACTTGAATGATGAAGCATGTGTAAATTGTTTTTTTTTTGCCGGCGTGCCAAAATAAGAAGCTTTCAAAATATCTTTTTTCACAATGTTTCAAAACTGGGGTGATTACATCACATGGTCTGCATAAGCGGATCTGATTGGTTAAACCAGTATACCGATATAAGAAAACAAAAAGTTCTTTTGAAACGCAAAAAAAACGTCAAAAATTCGAATAAGAAAACTTCTTTGAAATTCCTAAATCATCACCTAATGGAATGGAAAATCTTTGGGAAATATCTTAGTAAAGTTTTAAAAATGTGGCCCCAGGTTCCCACGAACAGATGCCTTTAATCCTTTAACCATATAACACAAAGTGCTAAAAATCTGATGTTCTGCAATACAGTCTCAGCAGATGACAATAATGCCCCATCTGCACCACATCGCAAAAGTTTCAAATGTCATCATTTAAAGCAAGCATCGACAGTTTTTGACACATATGTATGCGAAAAACCTGGAAGAGACAGAGGAGAAGCTGCCAGCTGCAGAGTGAGATCTTTGATGTCGATGACCACGTGACAGACTGCGAGACGCACGCTTACAAATCGGCGACCGAGACCTGGACATTTTTCACACTGACCACAGTTACTAATAGTGACAGTAATAGCCACAAAGCCATGACATTGCCTTGTAACTTACGGTGCTGTCGTCATAGCACTGATATTGTCAGAGTTCACTCGCTTCATTTAATGAATGTAGAACAGCAAAAGGTGGCCAAGCGGATTGGCTTGAGCCATATATCTGCTTTCTAAACTGATATCTTGAATTATTACTGTTCAGCCCGACAGATGACTACCTGCCTGCAGTCACCCATGCATGGCATGCAGGTACTAACTGGTCCTGGTGTAGAGTAACTTCACTGAATGAGATAAATGAGTTACCACCAGCCAGACACAACTCTATTCACAATGATGCTATCATACTGAAGAAAAATGAACACCCAGACTAACAGAGCTGCATTCCAGTAACATTTAATACACTGCGCGAATACCAGATGCAGATGATGCAAGGCTATATAATCATATTAAGTGTATAGTTGATGCAGAATTACTACAGTCAAAAAATGATAAATTTATAAACTGGGCTCACAGATGGCTAGTTAAACTCAGTACAAAGAAATGTAAATCGATGTCATTCCATCAAAGACAGTATGATACTGGAACCAATAGTTTCATATACAAAATAGATGGTGTCCCATTAGAACAGGTTGAGTCATACAAAGATCTCGGAGTTTTGTTCGATCCTTTTTTGTTGTTTGATCAACATATTAGCAATAAGGTCAATAAAGCATATTCGATGTTGGGACTTATACAAAGAAACTTCCGAGAATTATCTCAGGAATGCTTTGTAGTTTTGTATAAAAGTTTGGTAAGACCAAACTTGGAATATGCTAATACTGTTTGGGCTCCTAGAAGGATGTGTGATACAGAAAAAATTGAAAAGTCCAAATGAGAGCAACAAAACTAATTAGGGGCTTATCTGGTCTTTCTTATGAAGAAAGATTACGTGTTTTGCAATTGCCAACTTTACGCTATAGGCAATTAAGAGGGTATATGATTCAGTTGTATAAATATGTAAATAACAAGTATGATACAAATTTTTCGTTACAGATGCAGTATAAATTTATGTTAGAAAAACGATATGATACAGGGGTCATGGATACAAATTGGTACCCCAGTTATATAAATATAATCTCTGTAAACATTTTTTTGTAAATAGATTAGTTAAGTTATGGAACTCACTACCTGATGATGTTGTATCAGCATGCAGTGTTAGTAGTTTTAAAAGACGTTTAGATTTGATCAGGCGTGGTTTTAGTTTGTATTATGATTATAAATCCGTCATCTAGTACCGGAAGTCAATGTAAAACAGTATTAGTTTAATTTGTGTTGATATTCGTGTTGAAGTTATCTACTTCGGACGGAAATAGAGGCATTCAGCCTACTTCCAGATTTCCATTGATGATGACGATGATAATACCAGCACAAAACACGGGGCCATCAAAACCAGCATAAGGCTGTGTTCACATAGACATGAGTACGAGCATGAGCACAAGTTCGGGTGTTGGTTTACGGCTCATAGAAGCTTCAGTCGTACCAGTGGAGCAATCACAATGACTCGTACAAGCACACAACCAAACGCATGTTGGCCATATTGAATGAAATCAAATCGAGGAAATGCTATGCGAATAAACAACGATATTCTATGACATTGCTAATAATTTAACTAACCACACACCTCTAACGATGAATAATTTCACAGTGACATCAGTTCAATCATCGAATATGTGGCACACCTTTTGTAAATTATATTACTGTTATTTACGGGTAGTTTACTTCGCACGGATTAGATACCCGTACAGAAACTACTCGTACGAGTGAAATTTACAGGTAATCCGTACTCGTATGTATGTGAATGGCCACCATTGAAATCCCTGCAAACTGGTGTTTGCCGGAACTCATATATGAGAACCTGGAGAATGCCGGACTTGTACTCGTGTTTATGTAAATGCAGCCTAACTTGGACAATGGTAAAACAGGACATGAGGTAACATGCTCAATAAAGAGTAAGGAATGTACCCAGCATATACACCTAGCCAACAAAAATCCCTGCAACTGTTACAGCAGAATTTTCTATAGGACAGGTGCACCTCCTCAAGCCACACAATGTCAGTTTGGATCTTAGCTATCTCTCTTTCTTTGCATTCTAGAAAAATTCTGTGAACTACACAAAAGTCAGAAAAAAATAACAACAGACAGTACACAGCCAACCAAAGTAAGATAATGCTAATAGAGGTAGTCAAGTACACTTAGCACAAATCCAAAGACTGTATGACTATGTCTGAGTCTGAGTCAAATGTGTTTCACAAGATGAAACAATCACAAAATTCAGTATTCACAATCTGAACTGTGTTAGAAGTCAGAAAAAATTTGTCTGTCGATGCTACATTCACAAAATGTTTAGTTAAAATATGAAACAAATTTGACCCAGTTACTTCCAAGACAAAAGTATAGTACACGGTGTTTCATAAAAAGACCCCTTTTTGTTTTTTTTCATAATTTACTCAAATTATAAGCAATTTACATGAAATTATTACCAGTTGTAGCTGAATAAATACTAATTCAAAATATTTGAACAAAATATGGCAGTTGATTAAATATTCTTTGCTAGTCGTGATGTAACGCTGACGTCATAATGTGTCACAGGTACTAACTTGCTAGTCTCAACTGATGCTGTCAGTTGCTACCCTGCTTCAATGGTGAACTTAATCTGGTTCGCTAATGAAAAATGCTTATCCTGTCAGCACTGAGCAACATGGAAACATGAAATCGGGTGTCTTGAGATCCAAAAACTCAACATCTTGCAAGCTCGGTGTGATAGTGCACCGTCTTGCTCGAACATGTGAAAGACCAACTATCCCCACAGACACGTAAATGCAATTGCTCTGCAAGTTTTTGTGGCTACAACTGTAAAACTTCAAATATTTGACAATAACGAACCAGATTTTTCACCATTGAAGCAGGGTAGCAACTGGCAGCACCAACTGAAATTAGCCTGTTTGTACCCGTGACACACTATAATGTCAGCGTCACATCATGACTAGCAAAGAGTATTTAATCAACTGTCATGTTTTGTTAAAACATTTTGAATTGGTATTTATTCAGCTACAACTGGTAAAAATTTCATGCAAATTGCTCATCATTTGAGTGAATTATGAAAAAAAAACAAAAAGGGTCCTTTTTTTATAAAACATCGTGTAGATCTGAGCCTGAGATTCGAGTCCAAGACTTCAAGGTCCTGAAAATAATAATAACAAGTACTACTTCACAGCTCACCTTAGCCAAGGGTCTTTCCAGTCTTCAGTACTACGACTCCAAGCCACGGGCGGCGCAGGCAGAGGCCCAGGGGCAGGACGTATATTATCCAATGGACCCTCGGGCGGACCTCGCTCAAACCGTGGTGGCGGAAATGGCAGGTCTCGTCTGCCATCGAACCTACATCAATCCAACATATCTAATACATGCACATCAGAAGCAGGCTAGCTACAACTCAATTAAGCTACAACTCAGTTAAGTTCCACTGCAATTAATTATCAACAGCCTGTACATAATTGTTTCAGCACTATTATGATTCAGATCATCGTGCACCTGCTTATTCTGTACCATGTACATGTTTGTATATGTAAACTGGGCTGTGAAGTCGAGCAATATTCTTCTGTTATTGGAAAAAATACTTAATTCATTGGTTAGTTACGTAATAACCAAACCAAACTGTCTATGGACAAAATCAGTTTATAACTATTGCCTCACATGAACCACACGTACATGTGTATCTCACACTCTGCTACACAAAATGTCTATTACGACGAAACGATGTTAACTATTTTGACATAGATATACAGTTTTAAATGCAGGCTGTGCATTCAGTGCTTCAAGGTATGGGTCTCTGATATTGGCTACATAAAAACTGTCATATGCGCTGAAATAGACAATGGAAACGACAATGAAAAATATTCTCACCTGGGAGAAGGCGGTGACAATCGCCTTCCTCTATCAAGATCCTGCACAGAAACATCATCATCATCACCACAGGCTGCAGAGCTGCATAACAGCTCCAGAACTTCAAGGACCAGCTTTGTCCATTTCCCATGATTTTACAGTGGATAGCAAACAAGAAAGATTTTCATTAATACATTTACAACATAAAACAACATTATAGAATACATAGTTAATCTTGCACAACATATCAAAGGCTCAAAGTGAGTCTGACAGTAGACACTATACAATGATCATAAAGTATGCAAAAACCAAAAACATGAAAATGCAGCAACCAATTGATTTTATTTTCCACAACTTAGCATGAGCTAGGCCCGATTCCAAAAGTTTTCAAGTACAAAATTCTAAATTCCTGACATTTCATGATTTTTCAGCATCTGTGTGTACCCTTCCTGTCATCATCATCACCATCATCAATTTATCATCATCACAGAAAATTTTAATGTGGCCTAAATAATAATCACTATTCATACGACCACAACAGTAAAGCGTCAGATAAGTATCTCCAGATTCAACAACCATAACAGTAGCATTATAACAACTGTATGCTTACCAATATTCAATATATTTGTGTCAGTCTACAGAGTGGAAACGCAATTCACTCACCAGCGGTACTTCTGGTGGAGGCAGAAACCTTGGTGGAAAGTCAGGCGGAGGCAATCCTCGGCCCCACTGCGGATGCAGGGGTGGTTCCACTGGGGGATGAAGATGTTGCCAGGCTTCAGGAGGTGGTGGTAAAGGCACCACCGGTCGATCGAAAAACCTTTCACACAGCACAGCATGCACAGTTGTATTATAGAATACATCGTGTCTCAAAAAAAAACATCCCCAACATTTTTGACTGTAACTCGATAACCAATTACCAGATTCTAATAATTTTTGGTATGAATATTCCTGACACAACTTGCCATCAAATGACTATTCAGTTTTCCACCTCACCCAAAGTATGCTTCTGCACTACCTGGAGAAAGCAGAGCAAGCAAAATATGTGTTGAAATAAACAGAAAACCTAAAAAAAACATCCCCAACATTATCAATCATAACTTGAATAAAGATGAGCAGTTTTTAATAATATTTGGCAGAAATATTTCCGACACAACTGGCTACTAAATAAGTGTTTTAGTTTCCACCTCACCCAACGTCTGCTTTTGCACTACCTGGGAAAAGCAGATGTTAAAATGAATGAAAAAAACGCCAATAAATTTCATCTATCCTAATCTGTGGGCACCAGCAGCAGTTCTATTACAAGGTTTGACTATCATGCAGCAGTGTGTCTACTATATGAAGTTTAGGAATGTTTGTGAAGTCAAGAAGCAACTGGCACATCCTGGATTGGTCTGGAGCAGAACATTATTGATACTGCTGTCAATGAATGGAGAAAGCGTCTCCTTGCCTGTGTTCGCATAGTGGGCCAACACCTTAGGCCATTTTACTGTAGGCAGTTGAAAAATGGACAACCAAATGAATTGTCAGCCACAGTGTTAGAAATGTGAACAAAATGTGTTTTTACACATTATGTTATTTAAGCAATTATATTGCATTGGATAAAAGAGTGATATTTCACTGGTTATGCTTTCCCCAGGTAGTGCAGAAACAAATGTTAGGTGAGGTGTGAAACTGAATGGTCATTTAATGGCTAGTTGTGTCAGGAATATTTTTACCAAAAATTATCAAAATCTAATTATTGGTTTTCAGGTTACACTCAAAAATGTCGGGGATGTTTTTTTGAGACACAGTGTACACTACATGATATCATAGACCAAAGGTATGGTACACTACTACTCATAAATAGCATAAAAATCATCCAATTACAATCCTTTTATACTGACTTGTAGACAATCCAGCAACTACTGTTGCATTTCTGAAAAAAGCAAATGACAAGTCAATGAAGTGAGACGAAGGCCCTCTTAACTTCTTCATTTCTATGTAATCTTGTTTGCCGCAGCGACATCTAGTGGCAAGCAGAAATCGATCTGGGTAAACCAGCAATAGCTGCTGCAACATCGACAAATCAGTGAATAACAATCATAATTTGACAAATTTTTACCTTCTATAGATTACTGGCTTAAACTGCAAGTTGATTCAAACAACACAAATACTAGATGATTTTTTTTGTAATGCTCCTCAGAAAACGAAATAGAAAGACTGCTCACGGGGGTGCAAACGGCTCATCAAACGGAGGGGGCGGTGGAGAGAAACGACCAAACGGAGGCTCGGCACCGGGAGGAGGCAGCATGTCTCTGATTGGAGGAGGTCCAGGTAGTGGTATGACTGCATCACGCACTGCGGGCAGGTCGGGAGGCAAAGGTAAAGGCTCACAGACTGTGACCGGTGGCGGCAGTGGCATGAGAGCAACATCACGAGGTGGCGGTGGGAGGTCTAGATTCACCGGTGGCAGCGGCTCACGCTGCTCCTCAGCACCAGATGCCAAACGCTTCCTACGATTCTACCACACAACAAACTGGACCATTTACCTAGCAATCACTGACAGCAATATTCCAAAAAAATTTCACCACACAACCTGCATATTGTGTATTGCATTCTACCCCTAAAACAGCAAAAATACACTTCTGATATATAGAAAATGGGGTGGCATGGTATAGTAGTTAACATGTTGGTCTCGATTAATATAGCTGCTCTATGCCTGCCTGCTTATTACTGGGCTGAGTAAATGTCAGCAGAGAGATAGACTATCTTGGTATATGACCACACCGGGCTGGGAATAAGGCAACAGTGAATTCAACAGTGCCTGGTGGCAATCCCATAGGCACTGGCAGATATGCAATATTGGATATCCAAAGCCCTCAGACAGGTTCGCATGAAAAACTAGACACACTTTTTAACCTTCAAAATGTCTACAAAATGACTAACTGAGTGCAGAAAACGTTAAAAACAGCATGCTACTCATCACGAAACATAACTGATACACAGCAAACTAACTATGAAAACAGACAGAGCAATACATATCAAACAGTATATAAAGACAAGAGGCCCAGCTGTCACTAGGTGTAGCCAACCATACCAGCCTGCGTCTGAAAGCCAGTAACCACCATAGGGAGTGCAAATTGGTACCACTGGCTAGCGATCGAGCAACCCTATTTACTTCTTCAGACATTTCTCTAGCATGATGTACCATTTAGCCACAATACATACATTACAGACAGACAGACAACAGAAGACAGACACAACACTGTACCATAAGCACGATCGTTAGTACAGTCAGCTAAAAGTAGTGAAGAGCAAACCTCTTTGGCATGTCGAAGACCACGTTCCCACGCAGATTCATTCTGGATGTCTGGTCCTGGTGGCGGTGGAGCAGGTGGTCGGGGAGGCAGTTCTCGCTGAATACCAGCACAAATACATCACCATTAGCTTACATCACAGGCCTGTCTCTATTAACAAAATAATCAGTTGGCCAATCAACTTTGACTGATCAGTAAACACCTGACATGTTTCTGTACGTATGCATTATATAACTGAAATTGCTGTTTTGAAAAAACAACTGCTACCAGGTACTAACATCTGACCAATAGTTACCAGTTAGTTGTTCCATAAAAATGCTTAAGCTAACTGACTGGCTGGCTAAAAACCAGAAACCAGCATTTAGTAGTGATGACTGCAGCCATAGTCCAAACGTGTTGAGCAGTATGGCATTCACAACAGCTATGACATAAAAAGCCCCCTTCTCTAGAATTACTTTAGGTTAGCTTATATTCTTTTCGAAATGGTTGAAGTAGTACTTTTACTGACTGTATGTTTATACACATTCACTCCATCACATATGCATGGTAAACTGGTGTTAACACATTACTCACTGTGTGGCGAACCCTAGAATATCTAACTTCATTGTAAAAATCCACTGTTTCAACTGAAGTCCCATAATTTGCACATCTGAGCAACTGACTATAAGTAACAACACTAAGAAAAAATGTAGTCAGCAATGAGCACTACCTCACGAGAATGTCTGGATCGATACCGTGGACTTGGTTCCTGGCAAACAACAAAAGCATAAAATCAACTGTATGTGCACAAGTGCACTGCAAAACACCACAGCAACAAGTTATCAACACAACGCAGCAAAGTGACCATGGCCAAGAACACATACAGCAACTTACCAAAAATTATTCAAAGTGTTGGAAAGTCAATAAGTATGGTCGATACGTGAAACATGTCAGAAGCAAGTTTTTAATACTAGCATTGTAAAATAACGATAAATGCACACAAAATGATGGTACACATAAACAAAAAAACTAAGGCATGTGTACTGAATAGTGTATAGCAGTACAAAAGATGTCGATATAATAGCAATAAACCTACATCGTGAATCCACAAATTAACAGGTGGAGGAGGTGGCAATGGAGGACCTTTACTGGCATGCATCATACCACGATCAGGAGACCCTGGAGGTCCTACAAACAGATGCAGTTTACACAACAATTTCTATACTCAGACTTATGTACACACAGTAAACAGCACATTACAAACTGATGCTAAACTTGATTAGGCAGACACCAGTTCACATTATGAGACCATAGACACCGAGCTAGTGCATCACGCAATGTGCCTATTTACATGAAAGCTTTCTCTGACACTCACTGCATTTACCCACAGTTGAGGTGACTGGGACTGATCTGGTAGCTCGTTACACCCCAAGATGGTTTACCGTCTGCCAACACCAACAGTTGCCTTCCACCTGCTGACATGTGGACCATCTTCATTCATTCAAACAACTAAAGTAAGCCATCACCAGTATCAAGCACAAAAGTGAGAAAAGTGCTATTCATTTCACCATCTAAAGGATTACTTGAGTCTACCTGGGTGATGAAAGCGACAGTTTCCTCCCCATGTGCAAGTGCCACGAAGGTAAAAGCGACAAACAAATGGCGGAGACAGCGGCCGCTCGATGTGTCCTGGACGTGGTCTATCATCATAGAGTGGACTTTCATCTCCAGTCTCTTTTATTTCACCTTCCTCGCATTCATCATCCTTACACAGAGAGCAATGTGTATCAGTTCATGTTCTATGTAGAATGACATGGAATATGTATTCTGCAGCCAAGGCAATTATGTCAGTCAAACTAATCTAACACCAGCCTACTGCCCTGCTATGATGACATCACATCACTTGCTGCACTAAAAACACAGCAGTGTGCACAGTACAGTACAGTGTGCACAGAATGAAACGACCCAGTCCAGCGGCTTACGACAAAAACTTTTACAACATGAAAAAAATAATTCACGGCTGCTTATTCAATCAAAATACACCATTTAGGCAAAGTGGAAATCTATAAATTCTGATTGCCCAGTGGAGCATTGGATCAATTCGGCCTAGCATGTTTTAACTGAGGTCAGCCCATGCACTCATCTAGAACCAAGACAACAATGACGCAAAGCAGACTTAATGAAATTATTTGTTCTATCATCAAATGAATGACATATTTACTAAACTGATAATTATTTCTGTAATTATTTCCAAGTAACTCTACCTATAATAGTATATGTTCATGACACATCAACCTTAGAGATGGGTGGATGGAGAGACAGCTTACCGTTACAGTGGCAATACACTACATGCACCACGCAGTAATTTAAGCTGATACACTAATTTAAAGTTATCACAACGTACATCATGCAGCTCCCCTTCAGAAGACTCATCAGTTCCTTCATGTTCACCCTCTTCCAACTCTCCATCGCTTTCCTCCTGCAATTACATCACAATAGTATGGAAAAAATTCAAAATGAGTATTTCACGAGCACCAAGTTAATCGCTACGTTCATAACACAGTATGGTTTCCAAATGCATGTAAAACATGTTGATTGCATCATACCCTTCATTATCAGATACATGTGTTACACTGAATGGAGAAACTGTACACTTCTTTAAAGTTTGCTTTTAACAGTAAATATTATAGTTCAACATCACCACACCAGATGTTGGCCAATTAATTACATGTATTTCATTTGTTTTGCCAGGTGACAGTAATTTACTGTACATAACTGCAGCGGCAAAATTCAGAAATAGCAAAATTTTACAATATAAAGTCCTGATTTTAAAAAATTAGTTAACATACCAGTACCAGTACTAAATATTACTAAATTCCCTGGCACCAAGAAGATTAATGACACAGTGCACTTTCAATGGTTATACAAGCAGCTCAACATTTAGACACAATACCTTTTGTACTTCTAACTCTTTTGTTGGTTTCTCTTTCTCAAGCAGGTCAGCATGACCAGGTGCCTGTTGACTAACTGGGTTGGCATTCACTGGGTTTCCTACAGCGCACTCATTATCATCATCATGGTCATTGTAATCATCATCATCACCTGACACTTCTCCATTCTCTTCTCTACACTGCTGCTCTGCAGTCATCGCACTTACAGACGTTTCTGTGTTATCTGCTGTTATTTTCTCAGTAAAATCATGCATGTTTGAGTCAGTTATCGCTTGGTTCTGGTTCAAGTCATCTGCATCAGGTTCCAACTCATCTTGTAAAGGTGTCTGAGATCTGCTGTCAGCATTTTCAGTATCACTATCATCTTTGGTGCCATCCACAGTAACGTTTGTACCGCATGCCTGATTTACATTAGTACTGTCATCTCGGTCTACAACATGAGAGTCAGTGATGATCGCATCTTCAGCTGACTTAACAGCACTCTTCTCACACATTGACGATCCAGAAATATCACTCTTCACACAACAATTGTCTACATAACTATCTGTCACAGAAGCATCAGAAACACTTTCTGACACAACTTCACCATTTTCCAGCAATCTGACATCTGCAGAACATCCGATCACAGATGACCTCTGCCCTTCAGCAGAGTCTGACACAGCAGGAACTAAATTGTCAGATCCAGCATCAGATGTTAATGCAGCTACTTCAGCAGATGTATCCATAATGATACAGGACTTTGTGCAGTGACTACAGATGAACAGAGCAGAACTTCTCTGCTACAAATCTTTCTATTATTTACTGCTGCACATCTTGCCTGGCAATATATAACAAATACCTACAGCACACACCAACATGTGTTTTACATATTGTATAACATTACAAACAGCAGTCAAGTAACACAACGTTGTTTTGAACAACTGAACATGTGACGTGATAAAAACATGACAGGCCATGACGGGATATGGCTAAAACAATACAGTGCGCTGTTGCCACTGGCAGACAGCTGGTAAGCAAACCAAGCCAGCCATTATGGCTGAGCAGTTAACCATGCTACTGATTGTTCCTAATGAAACATTCAAAAAAGTGACAGTGAGCACAATTAACACAATTAACAACAAGCGATCTGCAGCAACAAATTTAACAAATGTCAAAGTCAAGCCATTACACTCTCATTGCAACAGTACTTAGGTCTATAACTGAGCAGTTAGTAAATTAGAATTCACTAATTACTGGCTGCCCTCACATGAACTGCATAATACATGCAAAGCGAGTGCACTTGTCATTTGCAGAAAAAAATTATAGAAGTGTACAGTAAATGCCATCTGTCCTGCCTGTCCCACTATGGATTTTACAGCAGTGAGTGATGTGGCGAGTTTTCTCAGTTTTGTGTGCCCACCTGTGATCTCCTGCATCAGCTGTCATGTCATATAACGTTTCTGTCATTCTGTCTTTCCCATTAAAGTCTTGCGTGGTGACTTTTTGCATGTTTTAACCACTCTGTAATGTCCCATTAGACCCCTCAACATATTTAGAATTTCGAATTTTCTGTCTGACGTGCCGTCAAACAGAAATTAAAACTACGTTAATTCTATTTTCAGTTCGGCAAAATGATAGAAGCAACGCAAAATTTGCTACTTTCAGTTCGGGGAAAACGGATAATGCCCGATGCCGCCGGGCCGCTGACATCCTGCCTCCGTCACTGTCAGGAGCTGAGCTGGTCTTACAACACCGCAGCCACTGATATTTCCATACTTACCTGGTTGGCAGTCGACGGTCTGGTGGGACTAAAATGTAGCAGAAGGTTAAAGGTCCATGGCCACGGTCAAACTCACTCGCGCAATTTCTGTAGATTTAAATTAGACATTTAACCTCGCATATATAATATGTCGATTTGAGCTTCATAGATATATGAAATTAACGCGTGAATTCAAACGAAATGCGGCATTACGTTACGTTATGCGAAATATTCTAATCTATCAGTGCCCGCAGTGACGTCATGACCCTAGCCCATAT
>Ga0209367_1003198_pt1 | contig 22146 bp, 14 predicted proteins | sample WorMetLIZISLAND2_FD_187412 | JGI IMG/M metagenome (GOLD analysis project Ga0209367, IMG submission 187412) | Marine gutless worms symbiont microbial communities from Max Planck institute for Marine Microbiology, Germany - Olavius geniculatus... ... | reverse complement strand
CCCCTATGACAAATGAACGTTATTCCCCGACAACTTGGTGAACGAAACGGGTTTATCCACCCCATAGGTTTCGCCACAAGCGTCACGGCGCAAGCGACCTCCCAAAATTGGGGGAATCACTTAACATTCGCCCCCTCGTCCCCCGTTCAATCGAGGGAACCGAAATTTTGCCAGAACACGTCCCCCTCAGAGGCCCTTTGGTAAAAAAAATTTTCAGCACCCCAGCTTCCCGAATAGGAAAGATATGAGAAGCCAAACAAAAATTCGCCCGTCACTCTTCGATATTTTCGCCCAAAATTTTGCCCCTGACCAGCACTCGATGTCCTCTGGAAAATGGCCAAAATTTGGTGCACGTAGCGGCCATAGCTTTTCGTCCAGAGAAAAATGTGGGTTAAGCGAATGCTAGGGTACAGCCTCCAGAAATTTCTCAAGCTCGGAGATAGCTTGACACTCCTCTCATAGACTAATGCTATTATTTGCCAGTCACGAAAAAATATTGTTTATTTTTGTATAGCTGGACAGCGAGCGTAAAACGACAGTCAAGTGATGAAAATGGCAGTAACTATTGTCAATTATTTGGAACTTCGCAGTTATCTTCGAAACCTTAGACAAAAGATAAACGTTACTATGAGGTAATAACTGTGTATTCCCCCACCACAAGCTTTTTGCCGACCCAGAAATAATTGTCTCTGGATTACCATTTTAACTTAAATTCTGTTTCTGCTCGTGTTCTTCTCATTTGCATCGTCTTCTTTTGTTGTAGGCCTAGCTTTTGCCAAGAAAATGTTGTACAGTTGGTGCTGTTGTCACTGCGTTTATGGTATCTGTTTTAGGTTCATGGCAAGGTCATGTAAGACGTGTTCCGGTTGAGTTCCCATTGACATCGCGTCTTCCGCACAGCAAGGAAACAACTTACTTTACGTATAGTGCCAACCAGACGCTTCCTACGACGCACTGGAGTTTTGCTGCACGTTTTCTAAACATTATAATTAGGCCTATAAACATTGGCGGCGTGGCAAGGAGGGGGAATTGCTTCCATTCCCCCAAAATTTTAGCCCCTTTCGGAAAATTTCGGTTTTGTCAAAAAATTTTCTTCCAAAGATAAAAATATGAGGCAGCAAAAATTCATATATTTGGAACATTTAGAGGAAACTTTGGACTTTTAAGCACCCATATGAGCTCCTCTGTCTGAAATTTGCAGCCGTTTGTCGGTCGGAAATGGCACGTTCTTGCCTCCAACATTTATAATTCACACCGCCGCTGTTACTCCTATATAGGCTTATCAGTACTCACAAACCTAAGTCCCTATGTAATAGATCTTTTGAGCGGTTGGTTCGGTTGAAAGTTATCAGACGTTTAGACGCCGTATATGGTTTCGTTGTGACATTTTCAACTCCGCCGAATAACGAGGTAGGCCTAATGTTTTCACCTGAGTTTGCATGTCCGTTTGTTTGTTTTTGTGTGCGCTCAAACATATACAAATGAACGTCAGGATATTTCTGAAAAGGTCGGGCGATCGGAATCAAAGACATTTCCAAAATTTTCCCGCTTATTTGTGTAGAATAAGCTAGCAATGATGTCTGATGCACTAGAATGCCATTATGACAACGGTTTTGCGATGTGTCTGAATTTCCAGCTGTGCCCACACAGTGAAATAAAACAGACATTTCGACGAAGGTTTGTGGTCCTCGACTGTTTTATTTTGAAAATAGCATTAGCTAAATTTATGTTGTAAACGAAAATTCGTCCAAATAAATCATCGTTTCCTAACATTTGATACCTTTTCAGTTATATCGTGTTTCTGCTTGTTTTGTGTATACATTTTTCCATTTCTCGTACGCTAATACGAATGTTTGACTTTAAACTCCCAAGCGAATTAATTGCCAATCGAATTTAATAATGAAATTGGTTTTATCTACATACGTACAGTATTATTGTGTTTAACGCATGTAACAATTAATTTTTTATTAAAGGTAGTTAATTTTTTGCGTGTTTGCTACACACGCATAAGTAAATAAAGATGTGTAATATAAAGCGCACAGTATAGCCAGTGAATTTTCTTGTTACATGTCAGTAGGCCTAAGTCGAGTTCTAAGACTACACTGTGTCCCAAAAAGCATCTCCGATATTTACAACTGTAACTTGAAAACCAATTTTCAGATTTTAATAATTTTAACACAAATATTCCTGACACAACTTGCCATCAAACGGCCGTTTAGTTTCCCACCTTGCTAAATGTATGTTTCTGCACTACCTAGGAAAATCAGATCAAGCGAAATATGAATTGAAATAAACAGAAAAACCTGAAGAAACATTCCCAACATTATCGATTGTAACTTGAATAACGATTAGCAAATTTTAATATTTTTTGGCAGAAATATTTCGGACACAACTGGTTATTAAATAAGTGTTTTAGTTTCCACCTCACCCAACGTCTGCTTTTGCACTACCTGGGGAAAGCAGACCAAGCATTATACGTGTTAAAATAAATGAAAAAAAACGTCAATAAATTCTATCTATCCCAATCTGTGGACCCCAACAGCCAGTCTATTACAAGGTTTGACTGTCATGCAGTTACCAGACGAAGTTCAGGAAAGTTTGTAAAGTAAAAAAGCAACTGGTACAGCCTGGATTGGTCTGGAGCAGAACATTATCTATACTGCTGTCAATGAATGGAGAAAGCGTGTCTTTGCCTGTGTTCGCAAACAATTTTACTGCAGGCAGTTGAAAAATGGACAACTAAATAAAATGTCAGCGAAAGTGTCAGAAATGTACGCAAAATGTGTTTTACGCGTTATGTTAATTAAGCAGTCATATCCCATTGGATAAAAAGGGATATTTCGCTGGTTCTGTTTACTCCAGGTAGTGCAGAAACAAATGTTGGGTGAGGTGGAAAACTAAATGGTCATTTGATGGCAAGTTGTGTCACTAATATTTATACCAAAAATTATTAAAAGTTAATAATTGATTTTCAAGTTACAGTCGAAAATGTCGGGGATGTTTTTTTGGGACACTGTGTAGACCGTCTTGAAGTCCCACACTCACTACCTTTCCCGACAAGCGTCTTTGACACTTCTTGAAGTTTACGTCTAAGGACCTTGATCTGTAACCTTCTGAGCCAAGAACTACGACACTAGTTATTCCTGTCCCAGGAAACGTACCTTCCAATTTTATTTTTACGTTTGTTTCTGAGTTAAAAACTCACATGCTTGTTGTCATGTTGGTTTGGGTGCTATTAAAAGAACAAACATGCAAATCTACAGAAGTGTTTTGCGCTCTTTTAAATTTTCCCTTAGTTAGCGCATGATCTACAAAGTGTGATCTATGAGACAACGAGCAAGCAGCGAGCAAACTGTTGACGTAGCGGCATAATATACATTCTCTCTTTAAGCTTTTGCGTCGTCGAGTGCAGCGAAGCGTGCTATAGTAGACCTCGTGAGTAAGACCTGTAACTATAAACAGTGCTCTTAAGATCGACGTACACGTACATTCATTCGAGTTCACATTGCTCGTAGTGAATAGTCAAAGTCAACGTTTAGCTACAATTCGATACTAAATCGTCAAAATACTGAAAATGCGTCGTTGGTTTCATTGACTGCAGTCCACCAAGTTGACACCAAATTAATGCAGAGTTGAATGAACTTGAATCCAATTAAACTGACATGCAGCGTGTGTCTGTCAAAATGACTGGCAGTTAACAGTTGAATTTACTGCCACTAAGCTATGCCACAGTGCTGGTAACAGTGCCCATACTGTTAAACAAACCAAACTTTGTACGAAAGTTTTATCAAAAGTCACTGAACTGTTTCGTAATTAGGTTTATATTAAGTTCGTTGTAAATGATTGAAACGCCTTTAGAGTGAAGCACAATAATAGTAATTTGACTTCAGATAAAATAAGCCGCCCAAAGTCTCAAAGATTGTAAATGAGTCGCTAAGTTATATCAAACGAGAGCAAGTGATATCGAGATGCATCGAATTGACACAACGACCCATCACAACGTAGATCCAGCAGAAATCTTCTGACAGCCTACTCGCCTGCGACTATACAGGCCTAATGCATTTATGCCACCGACGCCGTATAGCTGCTTACTGACAGCAAGACTCCGGCAAAACGCGTTAGTGACTGACATCTCATTGAGCAAACATTTTCAAATCATATCATCAATTCATTACTGCATACAGCGACGAGTATGATTAAGCATCAGTGACATATGATGATGATATGATGCGCTAATTAGCCTACAGATGGCAGCTCAACAACGACTTTGTATTGGCGACTACATCTGTCTGTACTGCGAAGCGACTGAGGGCTATGTCACCTGCTGGCAAACCAGGTAAGCCTAACTGCACTATTGTGTAGTTACCGTTAAGCGACAGCGACGTCGTGCGTTAAAAAAATCCGACAGACAGCTAAGCCTACACGTTTCCGACATACGAAATATACAGTGGCGTCATTTCACAAAATCCTTGGGGGGTCCACTCTCTTCCTTTTCCGTTTCCTCCTCCTTCCCTTTTCCCTTTTCCTCTCTCCTTTTCCCCTCCCCTCCTTTCCCCTTTCATGCCCTCCCTTTCCCTTAGAAGTAGGCCCCCCTTAAATCCAGCTAGGGGGTCTGGGGGAGCGCTGTAAGCTCCCCCAGTGGGGTCTGGGGCGGAGCCCCAGCCGAAATCGAATTTGGTGCATTTTCAGCCTTGAAATGTGACATCTCGTGGCAACAATTTGAATGACTTTCCTGAGAATCAGTTGACCAAATTTCGTGCAGTTTACACAGTAAATGTATATAACAGTCATTAACAGACCAATAAATCTAACACTTCTCCACTCTAGCAACCTTGCATGTTCTATATCACACTTGAACTGACAAAATTATACTCAACTGATCAGTCCAACTGATAGTCTAATAAATGTTTTTTTACTCGCCTACGTATACATAAGTATATTATGCTTAGTTTACGTGTTGCCATTTAAAATCCATTAATCAACCAAAGTCCACTGCAAGCACACATGTCCTATGTCTCATCAGAAAACTACTGTAACACAGCAAAAAGAACACAAATTTGACATTTTAGCTGTTTCACGTTTAATCGAACGTACAATTTACAGAAAAAAAACTGAAATCATAAATCCTTGGGGGGTCCGTAGACCCCTCAACCCCCCTAAATGACGCCCCTGCCGGTTACAGAATTTTGATAATTTTTAGTACAAATATTCCTAACGCAACTTGCCATCAATTGACTATTTGGTTTTTTTACCTCGCCCAATGTCTACTTCGGAACTACCTAGGGAATGCATGCAGGTCAAACGAAATAGGCATGGAAATAAACAGAAAACCTGAAAAAAACATCCCGGGCATTATCGATCGTAATTTGGAAAAGATTAGCAGATTTTAATGATTTTTAGCAGAAATATTTCTGACACAACTGGCTATTAAATAATTGTTTATGTTTTCACCTCGCCCAACGTATGCTTTTGCACTGTCTTGGGAAAGCAGATCAAGCATAATGCGTGCTGAAATGAATGAATAAAAGTCAATAAATTCCATCTACTTAGATCTGTGGGTCCTAACAGCCGGTCTATTACACTGTTTGACTGACATGCAACAGTGTGTCTACAAAATGATGTTTAGGAATGTTTGTAAATTTAAAACGCGACTGGTAAAGCTTGGATTTTTCTGGAACAGAACATTATCGATAATGCTATCACTGAATGTAGAAAGCGTCTCCATGCCTGTGTTTGCATAATGGGCCGACATTTTGGGCAGTTTTACTGTAGGCATTTGAAAAGTGGACAAATGGATAAAATTTAGCCGAAATGTCAGAAATGTAATCAAAATGTGTTCTTGTGCGTTATGTTGATTAAGTAATCATACCGCATTGGATACAAAGTAATATTTCGTTGTCTCTGTTTTCCTCAGGTAGTGCAGGAACACATGTTGTGTTAGGTGGGAAATTGAATAGTCATTTGATGGCCAGTTGTCTCAGGAATACTCATACCAAAAAATTGCTAAAATCTGATAATTCTTTTTCAAGTAACAATCGAAAATGTTCGGGATGTTTTTTGGGACGCGGTGTATATAGACTGCTACAATGATCGCCTTCAAAACTGGACTCGCTGACCCGGTCGGTCACTCATTGTTGGCTAGTAAGCCGAGGCAAAGGGGAGTGGTCTTCATAATTCATAATCGGTCGGACACTGTCAAGTTGTGGATCAGCATTGCAGCCTATTGGAGACTGGGACGGTCGTTATATGCGTTGCTATCGTATATATGGACTATAATTATAGAGAAGACTTGGGCACGTCGTTAACGCCAACGCCTAAGTGACTTTCCCCACAACATCGCAATACAGTAAGAACGCTTAGCTTAGCTATAATAACCCCTTTAAGTCGTATTAACTAATGTCAGTAACGGTCAGACGACTGCAACTGAGAATGACTGATGTCCGTTGGACAGGATGTCACAAGGCCTAAACCAAACAAAGCGAAACTGGATGACGCTTAAAAATTGCAAAACTTCGACCTGCTTACTCCAGCGGCAGAAATTAATTCCCATACTGCCAAGTATAATAGACTCGGAACGTGATCGATCGGCTACAATGTACAATGCAGATTTTGTGATTGCGATACAGCCATTAGAGCAGTGTGCACATGCAGCTAAAACGAAAAAAACATAACTGAGAGGAAAACGGAAACAAAATCAAAACTGAGCGAAAACTAACTTTGATAAGTTTAAACATATTTTGAAAATAAAATTCCATTAATTTTGATTCGAATTATTACCGTCTTTTTCGATGTACGGTTAAGTTGCTATAGTAGGGTCCTATGTAAACATTAAAATTATTAAACTTCGGTGCATTGTCTGGGTTCGTCCGATGCTGATTGCGTTACCGTATTCGATACAAAATATTAGCGTGCACTTAAAAACTGACCGGTAACTATAGTTTGGTCTGCCAAACAAAATCAAAGAAAAAATTAAGGAATGAAAAAATTGAAAAAAACTGGGGAGAACGATAAACTGTTCAAAAAATTTACCGAAACAACCCAAAGATATACGCATACCGCAATTACTCTTTAATCCAAAAGGCGGTGCGGTTAAGTTTATGCCAGTATGTAAAATTACTACTAATGGAGTGTTTACACGATCCAGCAAACTTCCAGCAAATGTATTCAAAATACACGTGATAATGCTGGACGTTTGCTGGATCGTGTAAACACCCTATAAAACAATCCGCAACGACTAAAGACACGAGTCAGGCTCAGTCACCTATAACGAAATGTGCACTAGAAGCGAGCGCGTGATGAACAACGCTTGCAAAATGAATGGTTCCTGACGTTTGTTCGCTGGAGTGGAAATGTATCATCGCGCATCGATCGTGCATCAGTCAGCCTGTCATCATCTCATCAGTACAGAGGCCCAGTCAACTAATGACATGTCTTCGACGTCCTGCGGTCCATCCGGGATTTGTCGACTGCCAAGCTACACAGAACGCAGTTTTGGTTGGATGCATGCGACTGTCTTTTGGCCACCAAAATAGCGATCGAAACAGCTCTCGTGGCTACGGCATTGTATTCTTCGCTATCTCGGCGATGCAGCAGACTAATTTTAGCCACATAACTGCAGACGTTTTGCTGCAGAGTTCAATGAAGACGAATGATTACTACCAATGGGAGCCTTCATCCATTCACTGACCGAACGACAGGCAATCATTCGACAGCGAGTCCTTCAAGTTGTCTACCGGTATTGTAGGTTTATAAGCTACGGCACGTTAGACTTTTTGTCGCTCTCACATCAGTATCAGCAGTAAAGATGGACTCGAGAGTCGAGACTAGTGACTGGTAGCGACTAGTTCGAAATAGTCAATCACAAAGCTTCATAGGGTGTTTACACGATCCAGCAAACGTCCAGCATTAGCACACGTGTGTATTTTGAATACATTTGCTGGAAGTTTGTTGGACGTTTGCTGGATCGTGTAAACACCCCATTATCGATTTCGAACAATGGCCGATTATCAAAATCTTTATCGACACATTAAACACTTTTCTGCGTGGGGCCTACTGGCGCTATATAAATATGATTATTACTATTATTACAAGTAGACCTACATTAAATTCTGCAACAAAGTGACGATAAAATGCTACCAATTTCAAACGCATGGCCATAGGCCTACTCTTTGGCCTTTGCGAAATGTTATTCTTACTTTTTGCATGCTAATGCAAAAGCTGCACCAAAATCTCAGAACTTTTCGCAGATAAATACAGAAAGAGCACCGAGCAGGCAACAGTGACATTTTTGGTCCACCCCGTATACTCGGCCGTCCGTCTTGTTACCGAGCGGAACGTCTCAAGCGTTAAGAATAAGTTAGGCCCAACAATGTTTAACACTTGCAAACTTCTGCAGTAATACCCCGTTTACACGACGAAGCAAACTTAGAGCACACGTCGTGTAGGCCTACGTGTATTTTAAATACTTTTGCTTAATGTATGCTTCCTCGTGTAAACGGGGTATAAATGTGTCCTTTGAATATGACGATAGCCATACGAGCTCATAAAACATGGCCACAGACGATAGTTTGTTACGGACCCCACGCGTGGTTTATGACGATTATTCGTTATGAAGTCTTAAAGATTAAAATGTTAATTTTACTTTGTTGCGCGCCTATGAATGGCTCTTTAATTCCGCTAAACGTATTGTAAGACAAACAAGGTCATCTCTTCTTCTAGAAAACAGGAACAACACATTTTAAAAAAATTAACAGAAACAACGTGCTTTGTCTCAGATATTGTCTAAAAGGTCATATCCCACAGTTTTTACGTTAAATGTTCAACGTGTCCGCCTTGCTGCTGGACGATGCATCCAAGAATGCGATGCCACTGACCAATGGCGCGAAGCAAATGCTGCGGCAGTTTGCCCCACTCAGTGACAATCGCTTGCTTCAGCTGGTTTACTGTCGTGAATTGTCAAAATTAATAGGCCATCTGTTGAAAAACATCCCAAACCCCATAATTAACTGAATTTAAATCCGGGTTGTTTGGAGGCCACATGGAAGGCTCGATCAACGTTGATCACGCAACTGGTCAGTTGGCGTCACCGGCTTGAGTGCGTCGTCTGATATTTCACAAGGTAGTGTAGCGACACACTTGAGAAGTGGTCGGATCTATAGTGATAGTTTTATTACAAATTCCTGATTCTAATAGTGAAAAAATTTTGAAAGTCGGTTAATATTTGATGAAATCATAAGACGTACAAAAATGATGCCATTTTTTGTCCCACCCTGTAGACAATATCGCTAGATACGGCGGTCCTGGCGTGTGATGTGTTTTGCGAAATCGATAGCTAATGCAGTCGAATCGGTCAAATGCAATCAAAAGCGACGCAGCACTAGTACTACATAACATTATGATCGGATTATAGCATCACGCTGCACGACACAAAAGTCGCTGTCTTGTCAAATCAGCCTGATGTAATGCTGGCGTTCGACTCTCTTCGTCGCCGAATAACTGCCATGATCGCTTAGAAAAAAAACTCTGTGTACACCCATGTAAGTTATATTGCAGCTTAATTCAAGCACCCCTATTTATAATATAGTTTTTTTTCGTTTCAATTTTGCCAGTATGGCCTGTTGTTTTAGTGTCGGTTTCCTGTCAGTGAAGTGAACAGTAAGTCCAATTAAAAAAATAGCGATTATTATCTGACAAAAAGTTACAGTCCTAATCTCCTGTTAGTTACGTTAACATGTATTTTTGCTCAAAATATCTCACTTTAAAGTAGAAATAACTTTAACTAAACGTGCTAATACAATGAATACCAAAAACACTTTTGTTAGTTTTTTGGTGAGTTCTGAAATGTTCATTTACAAAAAAAATGTATCTGACAAGGCGAAGTGTTATAATCTAAGTTTGTGTGGTCACTTCGGTAAACATTTTTATGCTGCATTTATTAATTGGTTCGCTTGATAGTCTTTACATGTTTTCAACTTACAGCACCCTTTTGTTGTAGGAGCTCTCTGTATTGTGATTTTCTGCCAAATGAATTGACGGGATTTTGTTTCCACGCGGCTTTGCATGTTTTTCAGTTGTAACTAGTTTGTTTGCTGGTTTAGCCTAATTGATAAACATGTTGATAAACATTCGATAAACATTTTCCAGAACTGCACGTTGGACTTTATGAAATCTTAGTCTCGGAAGTGGCAGCTGATTGGCATGAGCTAATAATACCGCAGCGCACTATGTGGCCATCCACTGCCCGCGTAAACGAACAACTGGGCCCGCGGCTTGCAGCTAGCAGACATACCACCGCACCAATCAGGCACACTAGGCCTTTACCCCGTAGCCCGTAAGCTCATTTCCCGTCCCACGGAGGTAAAGGCTGAGTTGGCCTCAGTGATGTAATAGTGATAGTCTGGTGCCGTAATCATTAACAGGAACTTAGATTGTCCCTTTAATGAGTATCGTTGTCGACATTCGAGCGCTAGTGATGCGCAGTCCGCAGCGACTCGTTTATGTCAATCGGTCTTCATATCATGCGTCAAACAGTAATCTGGCAGATTAGTGAGGTTTGAAGAATGATTATTAGCGTCCGCTGTCATGCACGTAGACGAACAAAGATACAGACAGACAGACAGATATACTACACCGTGTCCGGAAAAAACATTCGGAACATTATAGATTGTCACTCGAAGAAGGGCTGACCAATTTTAACAATTTTTGGTATGAATATATTTCTGGCACAACTTGCCATTAAATGACAGGCCATTTTACCACCTCATATGCGTTGAAATGAACAAAAACGTAAAAAAACATCCCGAATATTATCGATTGTAACTTGAAGAAGTATTGATAAATTTTAATATTTTTGGTGCAAACATTTTTAACACAGCTGCCCATCAAACGACTGTTTTAGTTTTTACCTCACTTAGTGTCTGCTTCTACACCACCTGGGAAAACCAAAACAAGGTACATGTACGTTGAAATGAACAAAAAACTTCAATAATTTTCATATTTTCAAACCCGTGTCCCCTAATAGCCAGTCAATTACATTGTTTTACTGTCATGCAGCAGAGTGTTTACCAGATGACCTTCAGGAATATTGATAAATTCAAAAAGTGACTGGTGAAGTCTGGATTGTTCTGGAGCAGAACATCATCGACACTGCTGTCAACAAAAGGAGAAACCATCTCTGTGCTTGTGGTCACGTAATGGGCTGAAAATTTGAACATTTTTTACTGCAGGCAGTTGAAAAACAGACGATTAGATGAACTATTAGCCCAAGTAACAAAAATGTGGAAAATGTGTTTTATGTCTTATTTTGATTAAGTAATAATGCTCTTTTAGACAAAAAATACAATATTTTGTTGGTTCTATTTTCGCCAGGTAGTGCAGAAACAAACATTGGGTGCGGTGGGAAATTAAACGGTCATTTGATGGCCAGTTGTATTAGAAATATTCTTATCAAAAATTACTTAAATCTGTTAATTCTTTTTTTAAGCTACAGTTAAAAATGTCCAGGATATTTATTCCGGACACGGTGTAGAAGACGTGACACAGCATTGACCACGGAGCGGCGACAACAACGATGACGTACTGTATAGGCCTACGAGTGATGTGGACCAATAATCCATTTGTCCAAGCAGAACAATTTCTTCGTCCGCTGTTTCTCTCACGACTGTTTCTCTGTCACAGTCGACTAATCACATCACATCGCCCAGCTCCTCGTTCTCTCAATCTCAGAAAAGCATCGTTAGTTTGCTATAGCCGCGCCAGACCGCATACTGTCATGCCATAGGAACGGTATTTAACGTGCGCAAAATGACCACTGCGATGCATAATGTAGGCAGTAGCAATTCCTACAGCATTACTACTGCTACAAAGAACTGCTATTAAGTCTATCGTTTCCGCTATATTTAGAAAAAAAGACATGCCATCGTGCGACGTAATTTCATGCCTGACGCGACGCACATGTTATGAGTTTTGAACATTTCATTAATTTAATTATTAGTTATCTTATTTGCGCTGTCTTGATTTAGGCTTACTGTTTGAAAAGGTTTTGCACTTGAAGTTGCCATTTTTTTATTTCTCACCCAAAACTCAGGAAACAGTTGGATCATTTGTCGTTTTTTATTTTTTCTTATTACGTGTCCACCAAACAAAGCAGACTTCGGATAGATTACTGAGTGCAGAAAGATGACACGTTTGTTTCGAAGATAGAAACGCAAAACTTTATCTTGTATTTGCTCTTGCCCGCTGCTTTTAATGAAGACAAGAAGCTCACCTGTCGCTAAGGTAGCCGACTGTACTGCTTGTCAGTAACTTTCAAGGTCATTTAAAGTCGATGATTTTCATGTCATTTGAAAGTCAATATGCGACTTCATATCAATGATCAATAGCAACCTGGGCCTTATTTCGCGCCGTTTAGCCACAATACATTCGTGACAGACAGACGACGACGACGACAGAGAGACAGACTAGCAGACGACAACCACGACAACAGTTAAACCGTTACTAAAGCAAGGTCGGCTAATAAATAGCTCGTCGGAGTGCGGAAAAGAGAAAAAGTCCAATTACATAAGACGAGTACTGCGAAATGAATTAGTGAAGTGTCGGAACAACTGCAGTGGCTAAAGAGTAAAAACGACGACATGGGCGGGACGATGTCACGCTGATGCAATCGTGTGATGGTCAATTCCACGTCGGCGATCTGTCAAGCGGCAACCCTGGACGTGGCGTAGAGATGGTAGGCCGGTGTCCGGCGCCGGTGCTACGACGACGTCGCACTTCTCCCATCTGATCGGTCGATCGTCGCGATGCGATTCTTGATCGTCCCACAGTCGCCGCAGCCGTCGACTGTTGGCCGCGTCTTGGTGCCGCGGCGGACCGACTACTTGCTGTCGGGACAGATCGATGCAGTCAATAGTGGACGCAGGCAGGCAAACAGACTAGCAACTACGTTACGAGGCAAACAGACAGACAGACAGACGAACAGATAGATCGGCAGACGTACGAACAGTTCGATTACAAGACACAGTCAGTCACCGATTATGTCCACACTCACCCAGTCACTTCTGTCATTTTCCAGGTTTTGCAAATTCCACGGCTGCGATTTGGTCCCTCCGTCATTTTCAAGGTATTGCAATTTCCGATCATTGCTTTTTTCGTGGTCCGTCATTTTCAGGTCCTGCAACTTTAGCGCCCAGTTATGTTCACACTCCCCAGTCACCCAGTCAGCAATGAAACAGGCAGGCACTGCAGCTAGGAAACACGTCACGAAGCGAACAGACAGACAGACAGACAGACAGCCGTACGACACAACTGGCGACCGACGACCGTTTTCTTCTTCTTCTTATCGATTTCGCAGCCGAACGGACGGACGGACGCGCGCAGATATGCATGCAGCATGCTGAGCTGAAGGATGGATGAAACGCAGCGAGCGCTGTTGATGACGCGTCGCTGCTGCTGAGACAAATGCGTCGCGTCGTCAGCCGCAAACATCACATAACGTTGCTTGCAGGGTGGTCTACGCTAGAGGCTGGTGTTCACATGGCGGGAATTCCCATGGGACCCGTATGAATCCCAGGAAAATGCGAACTGTGGGTGGATGATGGGAATGGAAATAAGAAAGGGAATCATGTCGTCGGGAATAAGAGAGAATGAGAATTGTTTTTTCTCTAAAGAAATTTCAGCGCTGTATGACGGTATGATTCGTATTCAGTTTACAGTACTTTGCAAAATTGGACTTCACGATAACCGTGGCGCTGGCAGTTTAATATTTATAATCAGTTTGTGTATATCCTGTTGTGTTCATTTGCAACTAAATGCATGTGTATTATGATCATATTATACGTCGTATTTTAGTGACGTATCCTGTGACCTGCTAATATTAACACTGCTTATGGCCTGTATTCGGCTAGTTTCGGGAATGAGAACGGAGAGTGGAAGTTTCAGTGGCAATGGTAATAATGTGGGGGAAAACCTGGAAATAGATGGAAAATGGAAATGCGGGTAGACTATGGGAATGGGACGAATAGCCAAACATGGAATCTATCCCCACACAGGTCTAGTCTATACGTCTTAACCGATACAGCACGCAGGACTGCACAGAGCCGGGTTGGACGCGCTGAGACGAGAGTGGCGTCATTAGTTTACGCGCGGTAATCGAACAAACGCGACGAGATAATTAACGTCGGCAATGCCACTGCCATTGCTGGAACAACTTACTGTTTCAAAAAAACCTGGGGTTTTGGGGTTTTCAAAAAATGTAGAAAACCTTTAAAGTCCAATTTTAGATTTTTCAGGTTTGTTTGTTTGTTTATTGTGAAATTTAATACATATTAGATTCTATTTCGTACTTTGATCGTCATCTTTTGTTACTTCATTTTGCTATAATTTATTTTAAAAAAACAATGTGATTATATGACAAACAGCGTGTATACTGTACAAAATGTTTTTTCTTGGTCGTAATTTTGTGTGCGATGTTCAAGTGGACATTAAACCTTAAAAACCTAAAAAAAAACCTTCAAAAACTTAAAACTTACATTTTTTATAAAACCTAGGTTTTGCTAGCCCTGGCAACTACCTGTGTCGTCTACATATATGCGTCTACACTGAGTCCCGGAAAAAAGCATCCCCGACATTTTCGACTGTGAGTTGATAACCAATTACCAAATTTTGATAATTTTTTGAAACAAATATTTCTGACACAACTTGCCATCAGATGACCATTCAGTTTTCCACCTCACCCAACGTTTTTTTTTTGCATTACGGTAATTACCTAAAGAAAACACAACCAGCTAAATATCACTTTTATCTAATGCGATATGATTGCTTAATTAACATAACGCGTAAAAACACATTTTTTCACATTTCTGACACTGTGGCTTACAATTCATCCAGTTGTCCATTTTTTAACTGCCTGCAGTAAAACTGCTTAAAGTGTTGGCCCATTATGCGAACACAAACAAGGAGACGCTTTCTCCATTCATTGACAGCAGAATCAATAATGCTCTGCTCCAGACCAATCCAGGCTGTACCAGTCGCTTCTTGACTTTACAAACATTCCTAAACTTCATCTGGTAGACACACTGCTGCACGACAGTCAAACCTTGTAATAGACTGGCTGTTGGGTCCTACAGATTAGAACAGATGAAATTTATTGACGTTTTTTTATTTATTTTAACACGTACTATGCTTGGTCTGCTTTCCCCAGGTAGTGCAAAAGCAGACGGTGGGTGAGGTGGAAACTAAAACACTTATTTAATAGCCAGTTGTGTCTGAAATATTTTTGGGAAAAATTATTAAAATCTGCTACATCATTTTATTAGTTACAATCGATAATGTCAAGGATGTTTTTTCAAGCTTTCTGTTTATTTTAACACATATTTCGCTTGATCTGATTTCCCTAGGTAGTGCAGAAGCATACATTGGGTGAAGGGGAAACTAAATGGTCATTTGATGGCAAGTTTTGTCAGAAATATTCGTACCAAAGATTTTCTAAATCTGGTAATTGGTTTTCAAGTTACGGTCGAAAATGTCGGGGATGCTTTTTGGGACACAGTGTATATGCGAGCTGTCTTGGCATTGTTAATCTCCGGGCTCGTTTATTTTGTTCTAACTCGCAATACAAAAAGGAGAGTGCCCAAACAAAACAAAAACAGGGTGGCATGCATTACTGCTAGTTATTCTTAATGGCAAACTCCTATGATATCGTTGCCATACTGACGACTTGGTGCCAAGTATCCCTGTATTTAGTTAATCTTTCTCCAGGCAGAGTGAACTCCGAAGTTCGGGGCTGAACGTTCTTGTTCTCTTTGCATGTACATAGATGGCCAATGACAAAATGACAACAATGACGTGCGACGAGTATTAGTCAACCAGGAAAACTATCAAACATTTCAATACCCCTGTAACGTTTGCATAAAACGCATTTCTGTGCAGTCACACCGTTTTGTAGGCCGAGTTACGTGTCTTGTCCGTCCGTTTGTCCGTTCACTGACATTTTTGACGTCCGGTATAACCGTGACCTTTAAACAGAAATGCGATCGTTGATCTGCGGATAGTCTATGTAATGGATCCCGAAACAGTGGGCCTATAATACTATTTTAACGATTTTCTCGAGAAACCAATGTTATGTTGTTAACGCGTTTGCGCGTCGTCTATTTTATTTTACCGCGCCGCGTTTTCCGATCGACAAACGCATTATGCGGAATGGAATCGACCTTCTACCGGTGTCACATTAAAATGTCTCCCTCATGAAAAATCCCCTCGGGGAGAGACAATCACCGATTTGATATGTTTCCCCCTTATTAAAATATCGCCGGCCCCATAAAAAGTATCTCCATTATAGAATTGCCGCGCAGAAAAGTCTTTCTCGGTCGACAATTTATCGGTAAAAATCCGTCTCGCCGGGGCGGCCACCGGGTGGGGGGATTTTTGCCGGTAAATTGTCGGCCGGGGAGACTTTTCTGTGGGGCGATCCTATAATGGGACACCGGCAACGAGAAAGTCAATGGAGTATGGATCCGCTTGTGTTCTATGCACGCATCGATGGCCATTGCCGTCGCTACATGAGGGGTTAGAATGGAGGTTTTTTGAGGGGGGAGCTGGAGTGGAGAGAGGGATGACTGGGAACTATAGGAGATAAATGTGAATTAAAGGGCGACCGGAGATGCGCGGTCACGTGAGTGGTCTATATGGGGTAGTGGAACCCCCACGTGAGGGAGGGGGTTGCATTGTTGTGGCGATCGTCGGCAGTTAATGAAGGTGACCGAGGCACCATAGATCTCTGCGCGGTCAGCGGGCGACTGGTTCATCCTCTGTAGTCAGTACCCAATAGGCTACCGTGGCATAGACAAGGGGGAGCCTGGATCCAATCCTTCACCCCAATCCTCCTAACGAAACACATAAGCATTCGTTCAAACTGCACTAAATTTGCCAATTTGATAAGTTTATTCTCGGGAAAATAATTAAAATTGTTACCATCAGATTTCATCTTTTAAAGCTAGAATGCAGCAAATTCGACTTTGGCTGGCGCTCCGCCCCTGCAGACCCCGCTGGGGGAGCTCCCCGTGAGCTCCCTCAGACTCGTTAGCTGAATTCAGGGAGTCCTACTTTTAAGGGAAGACAAAGAAGAGAAAGAGGGAAGGATAGTGAAATGGAGGGAAGAAGTGAAAAAAGGAGGAAAGGGAAGAGAATGGACGGATGGAAAAGAGAAAGATAGGGGAAGGGAAACGAGGCCCTCCCAATTGAAATTTCTGGCTACGCCACTAGCTAATAGGCTACCCATGATACAGTCTCTCTCTCTCTCTCTCTCTCTCTGTCTCTCTCTGTCTCTCGTCTCTTGTCGTGCCGTCTGATGTCGCCGTAGTTTCGTCGTACAAAGCGCGTCTTGTTGTTATTCGTCAATAAGCCACGCCCTCCGACGACCCCCAGTCCATTCGTCTTCACGTTTTGCTGCTTATCTTCCAGTATATTATGCGCCACGCGTTCTTCTTCGTGACTACACATCACGCCGAGTTCTGCAGGCCACCGCCGAAGTGTATAGCTTAGCTTAGCTATCTATTAATAGTAGTTCTGAATCATGCATGGAACTAATGTTTACTTTGAACTCACGGACCTTCAAAAGTCGGAAAAGAGAGGGAACAAAAAGGACACGGAATTGAATAAAACAGTGTGGCAGATCGAAGATAAAAAAACTGTGAGGATCTTTAGCTGGGGTCAACCTGCGCTGGCATCTTGCACATAGGCCTACACGTCTACTTGCTGAAACATAAACAAATCATGCACCGGTTTCCAAAAGGCGTTAACTTCTGCACCCACCCAGCTCTTTAAATTTTAAATACGCTAGTTTAGTAAACATTTCAAACTGAAACAGTTTAAAAAATTGTCTTTTAGATTCAATCTACAGACAGATTTTTTTTGTGGCGAAACATGCTCTTTTCCGGGTGTAATGCATTGCGAGTACACGCGGTGAACGATTTACGTTATTTGGATGAGTCGCACTTAGAACAAACCGGCTTTTACATTAAACTTGTTTATCGGTAGGCCTATGTTAATTAGTAGGCCTATTTATTGTATGGAGGAAAGACATCACGATAACTGATAATAATAATAATTTATGTAAAAAAACTTACCACTTTACAACTGTGCGTAAGGACGATGTGATGATATCAGTCTTTAAAACAGCAAAAATCATTTGGGTAACCTTAGATGGGGCTATGCATATGGCGTCCTTACAAGCTGACTTTAGTTGTTAAACACTAACATAGTCTAAAGCCTTCTAAATAATTAAAAAGGTGAAAGTTGACAAACGCAAATTCTAACAACGCAAGCATGAGGTGCATTTGAAAGTATGCAAACATTTGCGAGAGAAAAAAAAGTTGCAAGCGATTGCCTGAAAGCCTCAAGTCTGTCGGTTTCGCTATAGGACACGGCCGTGCAGAGAGGCTAAGCGTGAGAGACGACGACGCTGGCTGCGTCATACTGTAGATAAAGCAGCAGCAGTTTCACGGAAGAGTTGGATGCTGTTCATAGAACTATGCCAGACGATGCGTGGAGACTGGCGTTTGGGCACAGATCGATCAGAGCTAGTGCAACCGACGGGTCAATTACAGAAGCCTGATGTGTGTGCGTGTGTGATAGCGCAGTGGCTGACTGCGGCCATCCTTGCGCCGCTGCTGCGCTATATAAGCCACAGTAGCAGCAGCGACTGCGGCGACAACGCACGAAAGAACGCTAGCCCTAGCTTAACGTCGATATTAGCCAATGATGTAGTCGAGTCGTAGTAGTTCGAGTCCGCATCACGAAGAATAACGACTCGATTCTACTGCCGAAGTTGACTTTCTGCATAACTGCGTGAGTCAGTATACAGCAAACACTAGTACACAAAACACGCATTAATTATGCAGGTAATTTTAACAATGAATGGGAAAATGGCAGAGTTTTTTTATTTAGCTCCACGTTGTTATGAGTTAAGAATCCAGCGGGTTCAAGGCTGAGTCTGAGTCACGAAAATAACGACTCGAGTCTGCTGCCGGACTTGAGTACTGCATCGCTGATATTAGCGACGAACATTTAGATCTCTAGTGCGAGTCAGAGACCGTGAGACGACGTGCGAGCGTGCTACGACACTTCAGTGACTTCTTGTCGAGTTCTTTTATAGCGTCGTTGCTGACGTCATGGATCAACCGGATGAAAACACATCAGCAGCAGCCGCAGCAGCAGCAGCTGGCGCCGATGAACTGGCCTCGGCCTGTGCGCCTGCAGTGGGACGACAAAGAGCTCAGTCGTGTTCCAGTCGTCAGACACTGCCGTCACCGACCACTTTGCAGTTGACACGGTCACCCTTTAAGTTCACTCTCCACGTCCTCGACGTCAAGGTCACCCTCCACATCTACTACGTCGAGTTCATTCTTCACCCACCAGTCACCGGTGACGACGTCGCTGCCGTCACCGACGACTTCGAGCGCTCGTCGAAGCGTTCTCGGCAGTCCGGGACCCTCGGCAAAGACGCGGTCATCGCGGCGACCCCGTGGGGTGGTAAGACGACTGTCGCCGGCCGCCGTCGAAGCGGCACGGTTGGCTGTGGCGGCTCGTCAGGCCTACGCCCGGCGTGAATCGTCGAGGTCGATGGGAGAAACTGCTTTGTTCATTGTGACCAACGACGCAGGCGGCGGACAGCAAACCCTCGACGAACAGGACGTGGCGCTTCTGCTGCAAGACAACAGGTTTGTTACAGCCACAGAAATTGTCCTAGCCAATTATGCTTAATCTAACTCACGTTCACGTTTTTAATTTAAGTACCGCTGCATAATATGATTATACAACCAGCATTGATGGGTGTGTAGCCTACTTTTTAAAGGCCGCCCTCCAGGTCTGTCCTACAATATACGCTATTTGTATTGTAATCACAGTAAGTGCACGTATTGTTTATTGGAAAATAAACTTCCCCTCTTTGTCTACAGCCTTACAGATTTATTTAATATGTTTTCCGTGAATAAGGTTTACGTGAATAGACGTAAACCTACAGTGTATTTTGTTTCCGTAAATGATGTGCCCGTGAAGTCAGATAAACTGCAGATATGTTACTGCAGGTGAAATTTAATCCTCTATTCGGCAGAATTCAAATGCAATTGTCAAAATTCAAAACATGTTTACTTTAAATTGTAATGATATGATACATATAGATCTTTCTTTAAGCGAAATTGTGTCAAAATGCTTCATTGTTGCAGTTCGTGTGACGTTCAGTGGATCCAATTTCCAGATTCTCGTGAGATAGCTGAATAGCCTAAATTGTTTCAGGATTGTTAGCACTGGACTTTGTCGGACCGGCGAAAGAGTTTGTGGTGGTCGTCTTTGACCGTTTGTGTTTTTGGTCTACGGCATTATGGTGCTGTTTTCTGTTTTCCCGTTGTGCTTATCGTTACGTTCTCCGGGTTGTCTACTGTATGCTACAATGGCTATTGTCACACGACCAAACAGCATAATATAAGTTCGTTCGTTCCCAGTGGTGCTGCACGAGTTAAGCAGCGTTCAATAGAATCGAGTATTGCGCTGGTGGTCAGCGATGCAGCGCAGCCGTCGTTCATCGTCAACCAATTTCTGTCGGTGGCTCGCCGTGGACTGCACTGATGCCCGCGTTGCCGCAAGGCCTGCCTGATTTATCGATTTCTGGCTGAGCCTTACTTGCCAGATGACTAAGACGTAGGCTACTCTACGGTAGGGGCATCTTCCACCGTACATGGCGCGTGCTCGTCATTCTGTACAGTACTGCAGTCTGTGGTTTAACGACGCTTCTTGGGAATGCCTCAGACTTCGGCCACTATACAGCTATTTCTCTAGCTTGTCTCGTAAAATCCGGCTTAGGTAAAATTTTCGTCAGCATTCAGGATTTGAAATGCAGAAGTCGTTTGCAACAATAAATTATTTATGTTGCGTAGCGCATGCCCGAATATCATTGTGAGACCATAAAATCACTAAAAATCTGTTACTTATTTAATGTTATCCAAGATCTTGGACGTCGACGAACTGAAACGACGCATCAACAGCGAGTGGGCCGCTCTGAGACACGAGATTATTGAACATGCTGTTGGCGAGTGGTGTCAGCGTCTGCACGCTTCAGCTTTTGCTAGAGGCGAACATTTTGAGCACATGCTCATAAAAAGATGGTGTGACAAGACACGTGTGATTTTCTGAGAGACAATAATTGCCAGTCGTGTTTGTCGCTGTTCAGTTAATCATTTCTGAGCCGACGCGTGCGCTACCCAGTGTCAATTCATTGTTGCAAACGGCCAAACTACGATTTCTGCGTTTTACAAGGTAGTATAGCGACAGGATTAACGTGAAATGGACAAAACTGCAGTCGTTTACGTCAAGTTTTTTTCGCAAAAATTAGCGCGTAGCGCGTCTTAGCCATCGCAATTCTGGGTGGATCAGTCCAAAACGTTGCAAGCTAGAATTACCAAATCTTCACCGTCGGCTGCCTGGAAGACTCTAGTTTCACGATCAGTAAAGCTTTGCCGTGAATTCGAAAGGAGTCACCCCGAACGAGGGCGTTCCGCTAAATGAGAAGGGGTGGGAAAAATTTGCGATTTCAGCCGATACGGCGTTGGCTGAGCGAGACAGGTAGTGTTCTCTGGTGAGTACAAGTAAAAAACTATAAATAATTTGCCGCCAATCGTCTGGCGCCCTCTGGCGACTGATTTTGTTTTACTGGGCTTTTAAAGTTCAAAAGTGCACCGCTGTTGCGCGTTCCCCTTTGTGTTAGCAGGGCTTTTCTTGTTAAGACACGGTGTATTATCAGACAAAATTGTGTTGACTAACTGTTGATGATGTTGGTGCAGGTTCTCGAAAGGATCTCGGCCAGGGTCGCCTGGGTCTCGACGAAGTCACGTCGTATCTGAAGCCACCACACCTCACTCTCCGACGACACCGTTCAGTATCATGTCACCGCCGACAGTCAGCTCACCCAAACATACCGCCGCCGCCGCCACGCCCACCGGAAACAATAATTCCACTTCCGGTCCCGCTGGCCGGAAGCGAATGTCGTCGCAAGGCTCGGTGACGTCACAGGTACTTATCACGGTTGATTCGCCTGTATTGACGACGCCCGGCAGCAAACGGCCTTCCACCGGTTCTTTCCGTCCACCTGGCTCCATCATT
>Ga0209367_1003197_pt1 | contig 22148 bp, 18 predicted proteins | sample WorMetLIZISLAND2_FD_187412 | JGI IMG/M metagenome (GOLD analysis project Ga0209367, IMG submission 187412) | Marine gutless worms symbiont microbial communities from Max Planck institute for Marine Microbiology, Germany - Olavius geniculatus... ... | reverse complement strand
TGAAAAAACTCTGGGTTACCTTGGTTTTCGGGTTCGGGTTAACCCGGGTTGCAAACCCTAGTGGACAACCGATCTCGCAAATTTTTGTGTACAGAGGCAAAGACGTAACACACATGCAGCTATTAAAGTCGGATAATAATTACTTCTGTCTAGTTGTCTTAGTGATACTCGCTGTTGGTTTAATAACACACGCGACAAATGCAATTTTGACTGAACTTACACAATGTGTACACTGACAATAAAACGCAAAAGTAGGTTTAACGGCAGCATTTTAATTTCCGAATAAATGAACAAAAACCACAACACTTAAACTTCAAGTGAACACAAGCATATTTCAGTTAAATGCGTGGAAACGTGTGATGACTTTTGGCTACAAAATACAAACGAAAACACGCAGCATGCGTAACAAACCTTAACTACACTGTGTCCCAAAAAAGCATCCCTGACATTTTCGACTGTAACCTGGAAACCAATTGAAAGATATTAAAAATTTTTGGTACGAATATTCCCGATACAACTTGCCATCAAATGATCATTCAGTTTCCCACCTCACCCAGCATATGCTTCTGCACTATCTAGGGAAAGCAGATCAAGCAAAATATGTGTTGAAATAAACAAAAAACCTGAAAAAACATTTCCAACATTATCGATTGTAACTTGAAAGAAGATTAGCAGATTTTAATAATATTTGGCAAAATATTTATGACACAACTAGCTATTAAATAAGTGTTTTAGTTTCCACTACACCTAACGTATGCTTCTGCACTACCTGGGAAAGCAGACCAAAGCGTCAATAAATTCCATCTATCCTAATCTGTGGGCCCCAACAGCAGATCTATTATAAGGTTTGACTGTCATGCAGTAGTGTGTCTATCAGATGAAGTTTAGGAATGTTTGTGAAGTCAAGAAGCGACTGCTACAGCCTGGATTGCTCTGGAGCAGAACATTATTGATACTGCTGTCAATGAATGGAGAAAGCGTCTCCTTGCCTGTGTTCGCATAGTGGCCCAACACTTCAATCAATTTTACTGCAGGCAGTTGAAAAATGGACAACTGGATGAATTGTCAGCCACTGTGTCAGAAATGTGAACAAAATGTGTTTTTACGTGTTATGTTAATGAAGAAATCATATCGCATATTCGCTGGTTGTGTTTCCCCAGGTAGTGCAGAAACAAACGTTCGGTGAGGTGGGAAACTGAATGGTCCTTTGATGGCAAATTGCGTCAGGAATATTCGTGTCAAAAATTATCAAAATCTGATTATTGGTTTTCAAGTTACTGTCGAAAATGTCAGGGATGCTTTTTTGGGACACAGTGTAGAAAGCAGGACTCAGCAACAGCACTCAGTGCCAGGGTTCCTACACTTTTACGGACAAAACTTTCCAGGACTTTTCCAAAACTTTTCAGGACCGTCAAAATGTTTTCCAGGACCTTCTCGGAGCCATGAGCATTTAAATATAAAGACAAACAGCAGTAATCTGCTGCATATACACTGTGTCCGGTAAAAAACCGACACCCTTGACACCATGCAATAAAAATGCCAAATCCGAACGAATCTGAATCTTTACCAAATTTATTTTCCACAACTTAAAGTCCTCAAAGAAAAAATTTCAGGACTTTACAGGAAGCGTGAGAACCCTATAGCGCTTATCTCTCAAAATATTACAGTCGAAAATCACGTTCACGTGGATGCATTTTTGAACCAGGCAGCAGAAACAAAAATGAAAAAAAGAAACTTCAAACATTCAACGCTATAAACTTCATTATACACAAACAGATATTGCCAAGAAACCGCGTTGCTCAAAATTCCGACGGAAGTGTCATCAACAATTGACTGACTATAGTGAAATATATGCCGCTTGCTCAGCAGAATATTTTACAGTCACTGCATTATCAGCAATTAGTGCCGTAGATGCGTTAATTTTTTAATGCATGCGTTAACGCGTTAACTAACGCATCATTACTGCCGATATTGTATGTGGACTACATCCATTGAGAGGGTGACTGGAATGAAGCCCACGAAGTCGTGCCTGTGTCGCAGGACCGTGACAGTAGGCCCTAGTGATGGAATAGCAACAAAACAATTTTTAATTACTTGAATATTATTAAATCGTTTCGTAAATTTACGTATGTGCGTTAAATTTCTAACAAGCGTTATGCCTAATTCTCCGACGCGTTAACGCGTTAAGCTAATGCGTTAATTCGACAGGTTGCTCTATCAGCAATGCACTGAAATATCGATGAAACGCTGTCCGTAATTCTGACCACAACCAATCGACGCACGTGGAGTTCGGGTTGCAGTACACACTACACTCTAAGCGCATTTTGCATCTAACGCAACTCGTGCAACGGACGCAGCTGACGGAACGGACGCAACGACCGCTTCTATGCTTACGTTTTGACCGCTGCGTCAGCTGCGTTTGTCGCGTAAGCCTACTTCTCTTGCGTTGGCGAGAAACTAACCGCTTTACACGACAAGTCTGATGATACGGACTGGAGTCAGACGCTGCCGCTGTGAGCGGACGACGCAGCACTACGGGTGGTCGACCTCGACCGGTGTGCTAGTCGCCGGTCCACTGGTTGCAGTTGTCGTCATCAGCGTCTCGGCGCGTCGGTTCATCGGGGCGTCGGTCGTCGGCTCCTGGTCGGTGGTCGTCGCAAGTCGCTCGTCGTCGTCGTCAGCGCCAGTCGTAAACTGGTCGTTAGCTGTTGTCGTAGGGACGGTCTGAGCCGGGGGGTATTGTGCGGCTGATGCCACCACCGGCTGCTGCTGCTGCTGTTTGACGTCTGGTGATGACGACGTCAGCGACATCAACTCTGTACCAGCAGATCAGTCAAACTCATCATCAATCTATCCATCAGTCGAAACCACTTCAAAAATGGCCATGAAGTAAAACTTATGCTAGAACCTACGATAAAACCTAAAAAATGAGAAAACTTATAAAGTTAAAAAAACAAAATATAAATTGCTGATGAAATGCTGGTCGCTGAGAGAGTAGGCCTAATCTGTTTAAGTTCTGTTTAAACATCGATGCATTGTTAGATCGTTTTTGAACTATTCAACGTATGGGATTCAATCCGAAATACAATGCTCACTGACTGGCCGCCAGTATGAATAAACTAGAACTCGGCACAATACGAAAAAGAAGAGAACACAGCCATGACGAAGTTAACATTAACAAAAAAAGTGTGCAGTTGCAAGTGCAAGGGAACACAACCCACAACACGCCGAACAAATCTGCAATAGGGCCTACAATGCTTACAATATTATGTCTAGTGGATTTGGTTGACACGTTATGTCTGATCAACACAGTTGTAACACGCAGGGGCATGCCGACTGTCTTTAAACAGGTGAACCATCTGGGTAATGGATATAGCCACCCGGGTCAACTCAGCCTGGCCATCCCTCCGTGGGTAGGTGCAATGAGTACCAGTGAAAGCTGGGGCACCGACAGGCACACCGCGCGATGCATTATAGCCCCATCAAGCACAGTGAACTGACCAGTGTCTGGCTAAATGCTAAGAAAACTGAGATCAGCGTGCCCCTATGGGTCTTACAGCTCAGAAAAAAATTTACGTTAAATATGGCGCACCAAAAATATAGCCTATACAAACTGCAGGTAGATCGGTCGGTATAAGCATTACGAGTAATCCGATAATACCAGGAAGCTCTTCATCGTTGGTGGTCGTGACTCTGTTCATGGACACATTGAGCTGTTGTGCATCGTGTGAGGTCGACCTCTTCGCATAGCGTCCAGCTCCAGTGCCTCTGACGGCTGCCTGGCGCTGGTACAGTCCAGGACGCCTCCACTCACCCCCCGCACCCTGGATCGCTCCTCTACCGCCCGGCTGTGACGCCAGGGCGGGGCCGGGAGTGAGCCAGGGTGGTTTACCACCACCACCACCACTAACGCTACCAGGTGACGTCATGGTCATGGTCATGGTAGACCAGACGCTGTCGGTAGGGCGTGCTAGCTGGCGTGCCAGCGGTGGTCCAGGCTGTGTGTCTGCATGCTGCTGTGCTGGTGCGTCAAGGATGGGGCGCTGACGCTGCGCTAGTGATGTGGGCGGAAAAGCGCGACAGTCTCGCCCCAGCACGTACGCGTCCGGACGCACCAGAAACTCCTTCATCGCCGCGTACAGGAAACGGTACTGTTCCTTTTACACAATACAGTACAATACCAACACCGCTGTCACTACTGCCATCGTCATCACTTTGTAGGGTTTTGTTTAGTTCACTGATTTTCTGCATGTACTCCGCATGAAATGCAAAGTGGACCGTGTCTCATCTGGAGCGTAAGCAGACTGCTCATATCCCGGTCGTGGCCGTTGAGCCCGTAGGTGGATAGACCACTGAGTCTGCGACGCATGGCCAGTGCGACGCCAGACCTACAATTACCTTCCCAGTCGCAGAGGGTCACCGACCTTTGACCGGTACCAAATTATACTGCTTGATGAACAGAGACACAGGAGTGTGAACAACTTGCCCAGAGTTGATACATGATAGCAAACTGGCCGAGAGTCAAACTCGCCGTCGACCACGAATCCAATGCTTTAACTACTTAGCCACCAAGCCAGCAAAAAATACTTGCACACAAAGATTTGCAGAAATTTTCTGCAAATGTTTTAGAGGGGGTTTACATATAATCGTGTAGGGTAAACAAATACCAAAACTAATAGAAATATAGGCTACAGAAGTGGAATTGCGGTATTGAAGCACGTGATAATCGAAACGTTTACGGAGAACTGTAAACAGAGATGACAATAGGCCTAGTAACTCAACGAATGCCATTTTTACAGTTAGAAATGACGGTTCAAAAACATTCCGGCGAAAGGTTATGCTCGTATATAAGGCAAGTAGCGTGCACAAAGCAGCAAAAAATGACGGCGAAAGAAGTCTAACCGACCTCGTTGATGATAGCCGAGGGCAGAAGCAGACACGTGAGTCTGGCTGCGGCGAAGACGTCAACCACCGCGTCGAGTTCGGCCTGTTCCATCAGGCGCCACAAGGTCGTGAAGACGGCCGCGCGCGACCTATCTCGCAGCAACCACGCCGGCCGAGCGCTACCAAACACCAGCAGCGGACTGTTGCTACGCCGCTGCCAGCAGCGCACCAGAGCCACGAACTCAAGCATCGCATCCACACCTGGCACCGAACAGTCGCTCGACCACGAGACCAGCTGAAACAGTTTGACAGAGCGCCGTGACTGCTGGACAACACGAGGTCCGTCAGACGTCGACACGTCCAGCTCCATACTCACGTAGAACGACGCTGAAACCAGCACAATAGAAACAACACGATAAAGCTGCGCACGTTAATACGACTAATCATTTTATGTTTGGAAACACAGAAAATGTCCAGAACGTAAACATTTTAGTCTACTACAAGACTAGAGTATGAAAAACGCTTAGCAAATGTTTCATACTGCATTTGAAATAGCTGACTGACAAAATAGGAAAATATGAACGCTAATCTTGAACAGAATAAAATAATTACAATAGCATATCTTATTACAGTTATAAATTTGCCAATGAAATTTTTCTTATTACGGTATTTTACTAAAATTTCTCAGTTTTCAGCGTTAGCGCTCGTTTTGTCTGGAACTGTAAACCTAGATCTGAGCACTTTTAGTAAAGTTTAAAAACTAAAACGCAAACACTCAGCCTATAATCTTTGCTATTACGTGCCTCTAATTCGTTTGCAACAAATAGTGCTAGGCCTATCAAGTATGCTTTGACTGATAGATGGACTGATCATACCTAAGTTCTTCTCGAAGGACTGGCACTGGACGAGGTGATGCTGGGTGTTGATGCTGCAACCGGGCACCTGCGGAATGACCAGTTCGTGACCGACCAGACTGGTGACCTGTCCCAGCGACACGATACACGAGACCTGCGACTCCGTTACCACGTCCCAGAATCCATCGGCGTCCAGCGGGCGAGGACACTGCGAGACGACGAACAGCGAGCGTTGGATGAAGCCGTCAAACGTGACTGCTGGGTTCTCATCCACGTCATCAGCAGCACACCTGTCTGGTGGTGAGGATGACTCCGCCGTGTACTTGGACGCTTCATCACGAGGACGCAAGCTGTACGGGCTTCTGCCGCTGCGACGTCTGGCCGGCTCATCAGAAGCCGCCAGCAACGAGCTAAAGTAAACCGGCATGAAGACGAGGTCGTACTCGTCGACCTGTGGCTCGAAGACGAGCTCGTCGGCTGAGAAGCGTGTCGCTGGGTGGTCGAACTGCTCACAGAGGCACTGGTAGATGAAGTTGTACTGTCGCAGCGAGCGGACGAGTCCACAGCGCTGAGTACGTAGCACCGAGACACACTTGAGCACGTCGACGACACCCGTGTTACTGCCCTGGTCCAGCAGCGCGTCGACAGCCAGGTACAGGCCGGACCGACCTCCACCACATCCACAGTGTACGAGCACCGCACTGGTGTCAGAGTAGTCGTCGTCACTGCGCACTCGCTGCACGAAGTCGACAAAATCGACCGGATGACATGGGATCGACGTGTCAGCATCATTACCACACCACCACGTGTACTGCCAATGGGCAATACGACGTCGACGCTGTCCAGACCGCTCCACGAGCAGCTCTCTGACCGCGAAGTGCGCCAGGACACCTGCTCCTGCTAGCTCCACGGTCATGTCGCCGCCCGGCACCGCGGCAGTGGCAGGACGGTTCAACTCCGACGGCCAGTACGGCTGACAGTCCGGTTCATCAACCGCTACCAGTGCCACGATCACATCGACGTTCCTCTCCCATACCAGCTGCCAGAACTGCTGCAGGGTGGCACTGGTGGGCGACTGGGTGACGATGAAGTGACGACGTCCGATGGTCTGTACAAGGCTGGCGTTGACGTACTGACCGGAGGTGAGCTGGACACGGTTGTGATCATATGGCACGCAGTCCTGCACTCTATTGCATGCTATGCAGCCGGGTCGTGTCGCAACAGTCACCAGCCCAGTGAAGTCATCCGGTAGACGATGGAACTCCTTGACCAGGGCGCGTCCGTTGTCGGTCCACAGATACTGTTCACAGTGTTCACGCAGCTTGCTGACTGGGACACTGTGACTGCGCCGGTGGCTGCGCCGACGATGTGCTCCAGGTGACGTGTTGTCCGAGTGGTGGTCGTAGACTGGTCGTGGTTCAACGAAGCTCCAGTCGCCGTCCGCGTCCGAGTACGAGTCGAAGCCCCGCCTCCCGCCAGTCACACGACCACCATGACGACGCCGGTTCTCCACCATTGTGTCCAGGTAGCTGACCGCGAGCGTCCCGGCGCCATGTGGATGTGAGCGGCTTCCAGGGCGGCCCTCGGCACCGTAGACTCTACTCTGAGGTGCATAGATCTTCACGCCGGCGGCAGGGTCGAGATGCGGCTTGTCACGACGGTCCTTAGGACGACGCCAATACACCCTCCAGAAAATCAGGACCGGCAGGAAGATGATAGCGACGATGCCGAGCACCGCAAAGAAGATAACGATCCACCACCACCACCGCATCACAAACACCGCCGGCACTACAGGCGCAGCACCCATACCGCCCACCCCGAGCACCACATCATCACTGACAGCACGCCGATGAATGCCATCCAGACTGTTCTGCCGCACGACGTACAGGCTCACCGGCCGAGACACGTCGATCACCGGATTGGAATACACCGGTGAAACTGGCGACGACGACCTCTTGACGTGGATGTGATCGTGATCCATCATATGTAGACCAGAGCCGATCAAGAACTCGGTGGAGTTCAGGCCGACTTCACCCGTCACGTAGAAGCTTTGATTCCTCGCCAGAGCGTCCTCGTAGCCCACCAAAAGGTCGCAGTCATGGTCGTCATAGTCATCGTCGTAGTCAGCAGTGCAGTCATTCACACGACTGTCGTAGGTGTCCACGAGCCCGCGCTTCACTAGCTGCCACAGAGTCAGTCCGACCACGACGTCCGTGTACTCGATCACAATCAGCCGGGTAGCCGTGACCGGTGCGGTGTAGTCACGCCGGCGACGAAGACGATGTTCCGACGACAAGAAAACCAGCACCGACCCGTTGCGGAAGTCCAGCACTTGTGATGGCGGTGACGGCCTGGCGGGCAGGCCGGGGGCTGTGGACACAGTCAGTGATACATTGACACAGATGGACGACAGACCCACTGCAACACCACGGCCTCTACCACCCCCGCTGCCACCGGGCAGAACGACCGTGAAGCTGATGCGGTACAGAGAGGCAGGCAACAACGACGAGAAATGTATGACGCCGTACACCAGTCTGGGCACACGGAACGCCACAGTACCTCTGCCAACGCGCTCCATGTACGTCTACACATACCGTACAGCAGACTAGCAGCGATCAGAGATCTCAAACATCCGCGCTGAGAACAGTGCTGCCACCTGCAGCCAATTCACCGAATGTAGCACATGTTACTTTCCAAAAATATCATTACAAAATTCTTGTATTTTATCTTGACTCCAAAAATCTGAATTCAGATCATTAACTGGATCATCACCAAAAAGTAAGTGATTTTTTATAGGGCCACTCTCCACTTCTCTATCAAAGTTTATAACTTGCTGCAGTACACTACAAAGTGTCAGTTTACACCCATAAGGTAAAGAATCGTGGATGATGATTAAAAATCCACACAAAAAATTCAGACGAACACCCAAATCTAGACAGTCTTTCTTCCCTTGCGCCAAGCACAATCACTCCAAAAAATGTCCCAAAAATCTGCAGCTAATTCATAATTTTTTTCAGTAATGTAGAGGACAGACAGACAGGCACACACCAAAACGAACGGACAGCATTGTGACATAACCTATTCAGCAGAGGTAATTCAAGTACAAGTAAAGCCCTGCTAACGCAAACAGGAACGCGCAACAGCGGTGCACTGTCGTACGCTAGTAATCCGTAGACTTCATCCGTAGATCTCATCTGTATGGCTTTTGGCTACAGTTTCACAGAAGGCCCAGTAAAACAAAATCAGTCACCAGATGGCGCCAAACGACCTACACCCCCTCTCATTCAGCGCCCTCGTTCGGGGTGACCCCCTTCGAATTTATGGAAAAGCTTTACGGTTCCTGAAACTAGAGTCTTCCGGGCAGCCGACGGTGAAGATTTGGTGATCCCAGCTTGCACCATTTTTGACTGATCCACCCGTGTGACAGACAGACAGACAGACAGACGGACAAAATTGCGACGGCTAAGACGCTCTACAGCAATAGCTGCTGTTGCGCGTAAAAAAGCTACTTGGGCTCATGAGAAAGCAGAGATCTCCTCTATTATTTTACAGCTTCACCCAAAATCAGCTCCATATACTAAACTGAAACCAACAGTAGGTACACACGACCGGTATGTGAAATGCGGATATAATAATAGTGCTCCAAAAAAGTAATTTTTGTCATCCTTCAGCACCGATGCAAATTTCGATCACAGACAAAGCGGACTTTTCCACATCTACCATACCAGTAAGTTAACTCAAAAAGATAAGGGACAGATGCCCGACTGCCCATGCATTTAATGACATGAAGAGAAGTGTGGTTGTGCATACGAGAATAAGTCCTGAGTGCAGAGCAAGCCCGAAGTTGGAGACAAGTTTGACCGCAATAGTCGTCTCATTGCGATTCACAATAACGACATGACCATCAAGCACATAAACAGCACACAGATGACTGTTTAATGATGGCATCACTGCACACGAGCCTGCTGAGCCGTTCATACAGCTGGAATACACCGGTTTATCTGACACAAATACAGACACATGTTTCTATTATATAGCTCATGAATCGTAACAATTAAAACAAAAAATTTGAGCTAATGCTCACGAGACACGCAAAAGCCTATAGCAGTTCCGGTTCAGTAGTTTAGCTGAAAATTCAACTGTTCACGGTAAGTTAATATACAAATACCAAATTCTCTATCTGGATCGCATAACGATAGTTCCGTGGTGCTACCTTGTAAATGATAGAGACTTGTGTCGCAGCCTGAAATCACCAAAAAAATCCATAAAAACCCCTACTTGGCGTTCAAGGTCATTCAAGGTCATTGAATTCAGCGCCAATCGAAAGCCAGTGTACGACTTCCTATTGGTGATTAATAACCTAGGCCCATCTTGCACCGTTACCGAGATACAGCGACTTATTGACCAAAAATCGCAATTTTTGCCTACCCCCTCTCATTTAGCACCCTTGTTCGGGGTGACCCCCTTCGAATGTATGGAAAAGCTTTATGGTTTCTGAAACTAGAGTCTTCCAGGCAGCAGAGGGCGAAGATTTGATGATCCTAGCATGCATGGTTTTTGACTGATCCATCCGTGTGACGGACAGATGGACAGACAGAATTGCGATGGCTAACACGTGCTGAAAGCAGTAGCTGCTTGCACGCATAAAAATGTAGTAATTTTTGGGGGAGGGAAGGGGGGTGATAATTTTTTGATAGTTTTGATATTAGTAAAGTCAAAAAATCATCAAAATACAAAGACAAAAAAGTTGTCTACACTCTACAACCATGCTCCATAATGAAAATCAGACTTCAAAAACGTTTGACATGTCATGCATAACAGTATAAAAACAATTACTTTTAATCCTGCAATGGATCTTCAATTTTGAGTCACCTACCTTACTAACTGTAGACTGGAAAACTTACCATGGCAAAAACTTGTACAAGAAACTATGGTCTAACTCAGTAGTTTGTTATGAACAGTCAGCATTGTCGCTTCTTCTAACTGCATGGCGTGTATGCCTGCGAAAGTGTGGTGTTGTAACTGAAGTGTTGCTACAATTCGCGGTAAAAAAACAGGGGCGGTATGCATAACAACGTCGTAGCTTAGTTTGGACGTAAGGCCTACGTCGCGACTAACTACTTCCAAACTAGAAAGTTACGTTCGACGGCATGCAAAACGCTGTCGTAGCGAGCGACTAACTACTACCGACGTAGTTGACGTCGGGTAGTTTGACTCTGGAATTTCCTGGCTAAACGCACTCTGCCTCGGCCGGCCTGCAGCTAAAAATAGGTATGACCTGACTTGTCGTCTGCTGCAGTCACGGGCGTGCTAGAGCCTAGTTACAGCTCCATGGGCTAAGTAAGAATGCGCGATGCGAATAAATGAAATTTATCAAATGCTAAACGTTTTATTCGGCAACTTTGAATACTGGAATTAGTTTCAATAGCGTAAATGACTCGCCAAAAATTATATACGACACATGACGTGATTGCAGCTGCTCTTCAGCGACGTTAGTTTACATTGACAACGACCGACTAAATATTTACGACAGGTCGATGGAGAAATCGTGGCCTCGAAAATTTACAGCGTACATGGCATTAATTAATAGCCACAATCTAGCCATCGACGCTAAGACTTTCAAGCTTAAACTTAAGAAGTTAAGACAATAATATGATTTACTTTTAAAACTCATGTTTCTGAACTGCAATCACAGCTAGAACTTCTGAGTTTGAACTTAAGAAATAAGGACAAATCATTGTCTTGATGTTCGTAGTTCATACAGAATGAGTTGTTCTTTAACGTGTCTGGCCTTGACCGCGGCCTTGGCCTCGGATGTATATTGTGCTGACAGCCTCGGCCTCGAAAATATTTTTGGGCTTCAGCCTTTGCCTTGTAGTATCTGGCCTCAGTTTCAGTCTCACGCCCAGCTGGCCTCGTTAATATCCATCATCCATGAATAAAAAAGTGAATAAAATATTAAAAACCCACCTTCGGTCCTATTCTCTGATGCTTCGCGGTCAAGCGAAGCTAGCACATCTGGAGTTGAAGTCAAACTGGAAGTCGTTGTTGTTGTCGGTATCCAGGATGCGGGAGAAGGCATCAGTGCTGGTGGGGCGGATGTGCCTGGAGCTACAATGTGAACTGTGGCAGCAGGTCCGGCAAGCCCGACACGGTTGACAGCACGCACACTGACAGCGTTTTGACACGAGGCCCCAGGACTCAGTGACACACCAGTACCAGGCCAAGGCACTAACACTGAAACCTTGGGACAAGACGAGTGCTCAATGGAGCTCATCAAAGTCACGCTGTGATGAACGATGCACTGACCAACAGCAGTCTGAACCACACCAACCGACCAAGGACGATACCAGTACTGTGAGTACATTGCCACAGTCTAAGTGCACTCTGGCAATATGTTAATAATAGTAACAAGAAAGAAGCAAAGTAATCTGCCAAAAAGCAAAACAGGTCTCACATTCAGGGCTTTGAACATGCTTGTGGGAAACAGAAACAGCATTCAGCTTGCAGAAATCATGTGTTGACAAATCTTCAAAGTTTAGTTTTGTTGATCCAGCTAAGCTAATCTAAAAAAATGGCAGATTAAACACTGAAGATCAAAAAGAACAGAAGAAAGCTGCAGCTGCAGTATTTAAACATCTGCAGAATACATTTCAATAATCATCGAAAGACATGCTGAAAGTTTTTCTTTTTGACGAGATTAATATAAAAGTTCTTTAAACATCAAAACGCGCTACATCGCGCAAAAGCTGTTGTTATTGTTACGTGTATGAAACATAAAGATCATTCAGCCAACAATAGGCCTACTCAACACAGTGCTTCAAAGACAATAACAAAGACTATAACAAACTAGTAACTTGTTTATAGATTTTTTACATACAAGTAATAAATATGGTACGAAAATTACTTACTTGAAATGCAAGATGCAATTAACAAAGATCCAAGTAGCAATATATAATGTAAAACAATGCATACCGACAGAGTCCAGTTAACCCTGATAGCATTACTGACGTGATCACTGTATACAGCCACATTCAACGGAGCAGAGGTAGGAACTGCACATGTCAGAAACACAGCAATTATGTTGCATATGAAACTACAGAAGTGGACACTGCACGAAGGCAACAAGTAGGAATTAATCTGAATCACTTTAAACAGATCATTAATCTCTGACATAAGACACATACAACCATTAACAGATATATACCATCTTCACCTAGATTGGACATAGACAGGGTCTACCTGAAGGCATCGTTGAAAAGATTGCTATAGCTTTTTACAGGCCGGATGCCCCTTTAATGACCAATCGACTGTGTCAGAGCATCCAGATTCCAAACAGCGAAAATAAACACGTCTGAAAGTTATTGACAGAACAGCAGAACAGTCACTGATTTTACTGATCTACTGGAAAGAGAGAGAGATGTAAGTTGCCTTTCTGTCTGCAAAGTGAATGATTGCTACTGTTGTCACTTGCCCTAGAACTGTCGCAAATGGTTAATAGTGCAAAACAGCCGAATTGGTGAAAATAAAGTAAACTATGTAAGCCAACTCAGCAACTTCAGAATAAAACACAGAACTTAAAATTTCAACTCTCAACTCCATTCACATCAAACAGAAGTGACGACTTGTGACGGTAGCAGGGAAATGGCTGTCTTGATGTTAGTGGATGGAATACATGTCTAACACAATATAACACAATATATAAACAGAATGCCAAACACATGCAGATATTGACTAACCGGCACAGGGAGTGCGGATCCACCTGACAGTAGGAGGTCCAGGCCATGACAATTCATCCTTGTCTCCTGAACGAGTGGCCAGCTGAATGCGGAACTTGTAATTGGTGTCCGGCAGCAGATCTACATGCAATGCATGACGGATTATTGGCAATCACAGCACATATCTCAACATGGTGAAATGGTGACAACAACAATTTTGCATGTTAATCAGTTATTCTTCTACATTTTCCTTTTTAGTTTTTCTTACTTTTTAGTTTTTTTTTGTTCCCAGGCTTCTGCCTCACATACTGGCAGTTAACAGATTTTTTTATGTTTTACAATATAGGCCTATCTGTACTAACATCTGTCATCTGTCTCATTTTATTTTCATTTTAAAAACCTCAGTTGTTTTTAGTTTATGTGCTAGATTAAACTGACAGCTTGTCGATCAGTTTTAAAGTGTGAATTCTAATCGCATCATATTTTTGAAGCAACAGCTGATGCAAACACAAAGCAAAAAATGTTAGATGAATGTCGACACACTGTGCGGCTCCCAGCTGATCTTCTGAGTTGAAAATTGACATACCAGTTACTGCTGCCATGGGAAACATTCTTACTAATTTTGGTTTTTAAACACCTTCTTCTTTTCAAGTTACACGACAGATATACCGACGGAAAGACAGAAAAATGGGCAAGACCAGTAATGTAGCCTCTTAGGATGGCCGCATAATAAATACATCAATAGCATCGACCAGAAACACTAAAAACAAAAGAATGTAAAATTCACACAGCATCAAAACGCATGGAGCCACACTGACCTACACCAAGATACGTGAACTGTCTGACGTTGGTGGAAGTATGTGCTATCATAGCTCTTGACGGCTGCTGCTGTCTGATAATGAGATTTAGCCAGATAACGTTGGCATCGCTGAGCCGTGGTAGTCCCTGCAGTGTGTAACTGACCACTGGTCCCGTGCCATTCCCAGTCACGTTGTTCAACCACGCTGGCCACTGGATTAGCAGGAATCTGCCGTCAGACGATGTGCCAACCGATGGAGGATTGAACAGAACCGGCATAGCTGCAACACAATAACAAGCATGTCCATCTACTGGCAAGCTAGTGCACAAATTCATAAAGCTACAACCATTTGCTGATAAAATGATACCCCATCAGCTAATATAGTAGAAATTGAATGGCTAGAAGGCAAAGCCGAAACGACCAAGAAAAAACTGGATGGACATCGTCAGACGAGACATGAAGGACATGGACACTACCTGGGAAGAAGCCAAAGAACTGGCCACAGAAGAGCAAAATGGCGTCAACGTGTGGCCCAATGCATCTACCAGGACGAGGGGGTCTAAGGTAAGGCTGATAAACTGAGACGAGAGGTCCTATATATTTCACCAAACGCCATTCGTCATGTTTCACCTGGAGCCCATGATTCACTTTTCTTATACAGCCCACAACTAGCAAATTAGCCTGCCAAAATATGTCAGATAAAGTCAGAAGAAAACTGGGTCCACTCACATCGTTGGCACGAAGCACCACCCCATCCATACGCACATGTGCCAGAACTACAGATCCCGTTCACGTGATGGCAAACGTCAACGTCAGGACAGTGACAAATGAATGCACAGTCGGCACCAAATGTACCAGCTGGACATTCTGCAATATCCATCATCCAACGTCCATCTGATATCTGACTACAAGTGACTAGCTCAATCAGTCATCTGTCTCCTTCATCATCTAACTGAACTCAAATCAGATGCAGTAGCAGCAACAACAGCAGCAAAGAACATTCTTGTACCCTTCGCAAAACTTTGCACTTCTCACTCGACATCTTCACTCATACGCTACAGCAGTGTTTTTCAACCTTTTTGTCACAGCGGAACCCTGAACAAACGTGAAGGTCACTCACGGAACCCCATGCATTGATCCGTGCGTCCAGCGACGTACACGAGGTAGAAGCTACAGACTCATTTCCCTAGCAGGGCAAAGCCCCCATAGGGACCACAAAGAAGGCAAGGATGACCAATTATAATACGAAATGTGACCGCTCCGTAGCTCTGAGATGGGCTTTACATAAAGAGCTATATCATTTAACCATTAGTAGGCAACAATAAGCTATTGTATTTAACCAAACACAACGGGCGAGGCGTCGTCAACGGCCGCTTAGCCCCAGCCACCAAACCAGCAAATTTATCACGTGGACGCTCTCGGGCCTATGCGTGTTAGAAATTTTTCTTAGCATAGTGTACAAAAATTTAACTAAGTAAATGGTCAAACGATTTCGTAGCCATAACCCTAATCAACATGTTCTTCTTTTTTTTCTTTTTCATTTCCAATAATGCATTAATCCTCGGAGTTGAGTAGGCTTAATGCCGTGCATAGGGGCCGACGTTATAATATAAACCTACAATGCAAATATGCCAAAATTACTAACAACAAAAATAATTAAACACAGTAGATCTATGCAAAAATAGATGCGCAGAAGCGCAATTTGCTGATTTTCTATGACTTCGTCTGGCGTGACTTCACTGGCTAAGTTATTTTTTACTGGCCAGCTGCGGAACCCTTGGCAGATGTTCGCGGAACCCTGGGGTTCCGCAGAACCCCGGTCAAAAATCACTGCACTACAGCCTATGTCTAACATTAGTACCGTAATGCCTACAGTAGGATGGATAATGCAATGATATTATATGGGTGCAGTCAAGCATGGCAAAAAAATGACATTGTAGTCTACACGACCAGACATTGGCAACCTTGAAGTAAATGTGCTAAACCATGTCTGGAGCGTATAGATTTGCTTAACACTCACATATCACACTCCAGACCATAGTTTAACATGCATAAATGTTAGCATTTAACACTGATAACAATCTCACAGCTAGATAAACGTCTGCTTGCACACTACTCAAAAGTATTCATTCTTTCACTCACATCTTTGTCTACTGGCGCACAAGCAAAACAAGTGCACAAACCACAAACTACAAGTGCACTGTTCAACTTTATCTACTGCACGAAAAACATCAATTGTCCTTTTTTGGTTAATGGTTTAACAATGTGTGTGTACTGTGTACATGTCCTTACCTTAGGGACCCAGAAATGTACTTTGGGAGCGGCTAAAAATCATGGTCGAACATCAGGACTCAAGAGCAGGAATGGGGTTCTTCGGGCGGCAGCAGCAAGACCCCTTATACCAGATAGGAGGTCTGTGGGGTGCAGGATTGGAAGCTCCTCCAATGAGGATTGAGGTAGAGATAAGGCTGCAACCACAATTTTGTGCATGTAAAAGGACTGAGTGAGAGTGCATGTTTAAGTTTCGTTTGTTTAACTACACAAATTTTTATTCACAACTAAAATCACATCACATCGCCCATAATGCCCTCTGGCTATGCTACTGTGTATTGTACATAATTTGTGAAACAGAATGTAAAGACCAGTCTGACAGTAGGGAGGTCCAGTCCAGCCGTGGCTGCATATGCCGTCAGTGCAGCGACCATCGTCAGTGCGACAGTATGAACCACCACTGCGACAATGACACCGCTGGTTGCACTCGACACCAAACCATCCGCTACGACATGGTACTGACAACAGCCATACACATACCAGCACATAGAGGCCTCCATGCAAAGATACTCTACTTCAACTGCTGGAACACTTAAGTGGATAGACAAACAATAAAACAATGTTGGAAAATATCTGGAAAATATCGCAATATTCTCAAAAATATCGAAAATATCATGATATTTTTTATATTTTTTATATTTTCGATATTTATCCATTAATGTGTTTAAATTACATGATTCTACCAAGTGATATGTCAGTATCATATGCCTGTGTATAAGTGAGATATTGATACAAAGCATATGCATGGCAAAAATAGTTTTTTTGCTAATATCATCTTCATTTTTTATGGCACAAGATGTCTATCTGGATATCTATCCGGCAGCCGAATGAACAGCCGCGTTGTCGGGTAAACTGCCAGTCCTAGCCGATCCGGCTATTTATCTGGCAGCCATCTTTGGCAGCCTTAGGGTGCTCTTAGGTACTGGCTAAGGCTGTGTCTCTGCAGGGATACGATGACTTGTTGGGCACACCAAAACAGTCTGCCATCACAAACGGTGTGTGCACGTGCATGGGTGATAATAAAAAAAATTGGCAAAGTTCACCACCAGATGTATGTACATATCAAATGGCTGCTGTTGTTGATTCTCTGGCTTACTGACTAGTCAGACTTCAAACACAAATACAAATTCCAAGTAGATCCTGTGAGTTGAGCAGATGCAGATTACACAGCTTACACTTTGTACTACACAGTGCTTACTCACAAATTTCAGCCAAATGTCTGCCATACTGAGTAATACAAAAAATTCAAAAGTTTTACCACAAAATAATCAACCAAGGATATGAAGAACAAGAATTGCATTTAATACCAATTGTTGTAGTGGTGCGATTACTAATTTGCTAATGACTTTGTCATACGTATACCATGGACAACCAAGTAACCAATTTAACCAAGTAGTTGGCTACTTCTTTTAATTTACTACTGCAGACCATTTTGGCATGGAGTTATGCTGACTGAGTGCATATACTACACTTTTGCAAAAGATATTTCAGCATATTGGATCATCTGTCAACACGAATAAATCAGACTCATCACGGATATATATCGGATACATATCAATGATATATATCATGAATATATATCATGACAACGATGCAACAAAAACATAAAACTATGCAGAATAAAGCCAGCATAATATGCAGCATTCACGATACACCTGTTCTGATTAACTGGACACCAATGGAATAAACTAATAAAAGTAACACGACTGTTAAAAATCAATATTATGATCAAAGTTAAGTAGGACAAATTCAAACAACATGGACCAAAACATGGCTACAGCTGTTTCAGTTCTACACCAGAGTATCACACCATCAGTTGGAAGGTTGTTTATAAACAACTCCAGCAATGATTTAACTAGCAATATTTAGCGTATGAATTTTTCGTATTCTGATGAGTGTTACTGTTAATTGGTCAAAACCTCTAGTAAAATGATATTTAATCTAAATTTTCCCAGTAGGCCTATTTATGCTGATTATGTTATTGAAATAACCGTCATATTGCATAAATGTACAATGTATACAAAAAATACAAGGTAAAAATGTATTTTGTTAGCAAAGTGTAATAATGTGCAAAAAAATTAGATTTAACTTACTTTGTGTGGCCAGCACCATGTCTGATGCAAGTAAAAGCAACATCTGCCACCAAATATATGTGCACACACTCTTCATCTCAGAAATGGCTCTGCAAGACTGCAACATAACAAAAAAAATCACGATTAACTGCCACAAACATATGGCAGCTGTGATTAATTTTCCACTATGAATTTAACATTCAAACAGAATCTAATAAAAACTGCACACAACGATTATTAATATTTATATGTTGTCAATCACAAACACAGCTCTACAGGGCTTAATTTGAACCTGAATACTGCAGAAGACATAGGCCTGCCACTCACTATCCAGTTAGTCAGATGCACTCGAAATAGGGGACGAGTGGAGTTTACTGGGCGCCATAGGAATACACCTAACCCTAACTCTAAACCCTAATCCTAACCCTAAACCTAACCCTATTGGTAGTTATACGGTATATATGTGAAATAATAGGCGCAATGTATTCCTATGGCGCCCAGTAAACTCCACTCTACCCTGAAATAAATTTTTCATGGCAGATCTATAAAAATTTTTTTTAAAAACTGCCCAGCTCATGTGTATATGGTGTATAATGTTAAAAGTCATGCTTCAACAATTACCAAAAGTTGTTCACCATAAGCGGCAACTGCACGAGGTAACAACACAATATCCGTCTAATGACAGTCGCAATCAACTTCAATCTGTGCATTGTGGTGCGTTTTGTGTACCACACTTTCTCGCGTTTTTCTACTGACACTGAACAGTATTAGTGGTAACATATTATTTGGAAAAACGATTATTAAAAAAACTAATAGAACAGCGTCTTTTTCAACGTTAATAAACAGGATATGACGTCAATATTTTATCATAGATAAAATACTTTTAAAAAATTATATTATTAGTGCTGTTCTAAATACTCAAAAATTATTACCGGCATTAGTATTTTATAATATTATTAAAACTAAATGTTTGCACTAAATAAAATATATAAATTATTACGTAATACGCAAAGCAAAAAGCAGAAAATCACAGTGACGATTGTTTGAGTGACTGGATCCGTTACGTTATGGTTTTTGTTTTGCTACTTATTTAACTTATTGCATTTTATCTATGTATTGTGACAAAATAGGAACGCAGCATCGAACGCATAATCATAAGTTCATAACATCGCATAATTAGTAATAAAGTTTCGATAAAAAGTAATTTTGTTTAGTTGAGTGTAATACTGCATTCTAATTTTTAGTAAATGATGCTATTTTAATATTTTGTTGCATTTACTATATACAAAAAGTACTACCGCAAGTGTTGTTGTCTGTTGCCGTAGCAACGAAGAATGTGTAGTTTGGGGTGTGGCCGATGTTCTTTGTTGATAAATGGTTGATAACAATAGTGTATTTTACAGTGTGTAATAAGAATGTATATTAAACATGAAATGACACTTTAACAAAATATATCGAGTATTTGTCGCTTTAGGTATTTTATGTTTTTATTGGCCGCAATTTTCAATGCAATGTTTTTAGCTAAGTGCCGTATCTCGGAAACGATGACAGACAAAACCAACGTTAGGCTAGCCTACTATAAATCACTAATGATAAGTGCCATAAGCTTTTTCAGATGAGATGGAAATCATCGACCTTGGATGACCGTGAAAAACAGTACTGCAGCAGAAACTATAAGCTGTAGCGTGTTTTTCCTGGCTACAGCTGGGAATTGTGTTCTTTTCTTGCTGTAGGGAAAATGTTTTTTGATTGTTGGTTGTTGTAAAAAAAAAACATTTCTACTGTGGGCCCATTACACATGAACAATTAAAAATACAACACGTAGTCAACATCATTTTGTTTATTTTATTCACATTTATTTTACATTTTGCTTATTTTGTTCATAACTACAGGGTGCGGCAGAAAAAAGTGGACCCCTAAATTTTTTCACTGTTTTCTGATCAACCGTTTGGGATTTTAATATGAAATTTTACAGTTTTATTAACTGAAACCTTCTACATCTAGCTGCCAAGTAAAATGTGATTCTGTTGAAAAACGACGAAGTTATAGACTTTTTAACATGACCGCCTACTGATTTTTCGGCATTCAATAATGTTTATGCTAAAAATGCTATTTAATTTTCAAAAACTGGTTACACGTTACTTCCGATGACGTCACAGTGACGTTTTGATAAACAGCAATTTATATTGTTTATAATTTATGACTAAATAAAATCCTTTAAAGCAATCACCCCTGCCCACTGGATTCATCTTTCAGCAGGACAGCGCGCCGGGCGCTTCAGCACACACAGCGCGCAACGCCGCGCAGCGCACAGAACTGGCTGTGGGCCAGCTATCCAGATATCATCACAAAAGACCAATGGCCTCCAAATTCCTTGAATATAAACCCAATGGATTATCACGTAAGGGGTGCAATGTTAGAGGCTTACTGCACGCTTAAAACAAAGATTACGGGCTACTTTGCTTAGTTCTATGGGTTTACTATCAATTTACCTTCAAAGCGGATGGGGATCCTATCTTGCTGTCAAATTAGAAGATTCTGTTGTTAACTTTTAGAATGTCATACTAATCTAACGTCTGATTAGTTAATTATAGCAATGTTAGAAAATGTAGAAATGTTTTTTGTTGGTATGTAATAACGATTTTTCGTATATGTAATGTATGATTTTTGCGGGAGTGCGTATGTGAATGTGAGCTTTCAAATAATTGTGCACCCGTACTGCCCATACCAGAACAAACCGACCTCGCAAACACCCTCTCTGACGCAAAGATCTTTGATATACCTCTTACATAAGCTGAGATCTAACCCATTATGTCCCAAATTTAATTGCTGTGGCAATGAGGGTCGCTCGGGGAAAAATTCGGTTGGCAAATATCTTTCTGGGGCCGACTTATAATCAGTTTGGTTTCAAAATTCGTTGCCATGGCAACGGGGGTTGGCAGGGGGAAATTTAAATGACACCATCAGATAGCCTGGGTCGAAAATAGGGGGTAGGTGCAAACAGAATGCAATTATCTTTTAAGGGGGCCGAGTTATGGCCCATTTTGTGTCAAATTTCGTTGCCATGGCAACGGGGATCAATCACAGGTAAATATAAATGACACCGTTAAATTGGCTGACCCCGAAAACTATATCATAGAACCAAAAATTACGACTCTGTCTTATGCATAGCCGGAGTTATGATGGTTTAAAGCATTGTCTAATTTTCCTCATAGGCACCATTGTAATTTTTCATATTTTTGTGAAAAATAGGTTAAAATGTTGAATTTAAATTTTGTAACCCCCAAAAGGCACTTTCTTGCGTGAAACCGCGTCATACAAGCCATCGTGCGTCAAAATCGGCTTGGTCGTTTTTTGTAGAGGACGGCAAGAAAAAAGGGAAGGAAAGGAAAGGAAAGTGAAGGCACAGTCACGCAAGCGTTATATTTCAACTATTTGTCAGGAAGCCCCTTGCAAACGGATTTTCACCAAATTTTGCACATTATGAGAT
>Ga0209367_1003195_pt1 | contig 22151 bp, 18 predicted proteins | sample WorMetLIZISLAND2_FD_187412 | JGI IMG/M metagenome (GOLD analysis project Ga0209367, IMG submission 187412) | Marine gutless worms symbiont microbial communities from Max Planck institute for Marine Microbiology, Germany - Olavius geniculatus... ... | reverse complement strand
ATTATGTTCTGTGTGAAAATACGAACTATTCAGCTATATATGAACTGTATGAACTGTAATTAGTTAAATTTTTTTTCTTTTATTTTGTATTTGTTTGCTACCTCTCATGGTGAATAAAGATGTGTATAGCTATTCCATAGTCATCCATTAGTCATCCATTCCAGTCTCTGTTGCTGTTGTTTATGTTACCTTGTTGACATTTTATGTGTATGTCCATTTTGTCTTTTTTGTCAGTCGTGATTCTATTGTCACGTGATCTCTGTATATATTTATTAGTAAATTTGTTGTTTATGTGTATCTCAGCTGCCCGTAAACTCTGTTGAAAATTTGTCAGCCATTAGTACGTGCCAAATAACAGTGGCTGCATTTTCTGCTAAGCCTAGGTATTGGAACTGGGTTTTGGGCTGGATTTTTTACAAGCAAAGAAGTTACTGCATCATGTTTGACTGGGCTGTGATAGAGAATTTGGTTGGTTAACTCCCATTTACACACTTTCCGGGTTTTTCCAGCCATGTTTGTTACTGGTACAGCGTGTGGCCAAAAGTGTGTCATAATGGCGGCGGCGCGCACACTCGATTCGTTTTTTGCCAGTTAAATTTGAACATCGTAAACAACATTATTTCAACAAAAGCACTTACCTGATGTTTCAGAATTTTGTTATAAATCCTCATCCCATTTTTTGATTGCACGGGCTTGGGCGGGCCGACACTAGCCAGCCCGGCCCACCAGAGTTGAGGCCCGGTCTGGCCCGGCCCATTTATAAAAATAAAATTCCAGGCCCGGCCCGAGCACGGCCCGGCCCGCGGGCCGCCCCGCCCGTGCACGACTATCGGAGCAGCAGTCATTGTGCAAATAGTGACTGGTGTCGAGGCACTACTTTTTGCACATCACGTGCCTTTCTTGTCTCTAAGCCAATAGTGTCAAAAGCCCTAAAGAAGACACTAACTACTGAAAATGCTGTGTGAGTTTATTTTCAGATGTAGCTATATGACTAGACAATAATTAATATGATACTGCTTGGCCATTTATGAGTGGAGCTTTTTTCTGTTTGAATGCTACCTTTTGTCGTTGTCAAATAACTTTTACAATGCTGCTTAGAACGATTGTTTCATTTTACTTTTCTGTTACATTATTTTTGTTAGCTGTCAGTCAAGTATTTATTGTAACTAGTTTCTATTGTAGTCACTACATGTACATGTGCATTGTGCTTATTACTGTGCTGTATATGAACATGATTTCCGGCTTGATTTATGTTGTATGTCCGTTTACAATGTATTAGTGTTGTAATCGACTCGTGCTTGAGTAGTGATGTGCCATATCTGCAGTGACTGGTGTTGCACTTCCGTCCCTGTACAGTTTGTATACCTGGTCATTTGTCGTTAGTGTCATAAGCTTGTATATCCATATTTCGACGCATTATTGTTTGAATGTGGTTAGAGCTGTATCTGCCAAACTACTGCAGACTTGTCTTCATTTTCAGCATTGGTAAAATTGTATTTCTGTGGTAGCACAATTTGGCTATTTGTTGGCAATTAAACACTCATATTCATATGTTACCAGGTGTCATGTTGCGTTGGGTCTGTAACACTTCTAGCAGTGTATGAATCAGTTTGTGTCAGTAGTCAATGAAAGTTTGTTAACTGCATTGCAGCAATAATTGGCTTTATTTAGTTTTCTTATTGTGTAATACTTGTGGCAACAGTTTTCCACTCATCTCATGTTTTTATATGTTTCCAAGTGATTCTCATATTTCAGAGCATTTCATTTTTGTCGTGTTCTTAATCTTGAATATTTAAAAATGCTGTGTACTGAATAGAGTGAGGATCTCATTAACATTGTATTGTTGTATTTGTATTGTATAATGCTTTTAGCGTTTTCCACTGTTGCTCCATACGAGCATCGTATATGAGCTTTGTTATGTTTTGCTAGAATAGATGTGTTTTGTTACCCCGTTTGGGTTTCTGATGTTTCTCTTGATTGTTAGGGTTTCATTTGTCAATAGCATAGCCAAACGATTGACCAAAAAGATTTTGTGAGTGGATGGTTTCCACTACAAATGTTGTATTTAATTGTTCATTAGGCTTGCTACTTGTCATCATTTGTCACCTGACTTTGCAAAGATATATGTAAAAAAACTTACCAGATTACAACTGTGTGTAAGGACGATGTGATGATATCAGTCCTCTAAAAAAGCAAAAATCATTTGGATATGGCGTCCTTACAAGCTGACTTAAGTTGGTAATCACTAACATAGTGTAAAGCCTTCTTCATTTGATGCTATTTGTCGTATTAGGCCTACTTGCCCTCTGTTTACTGATTAGCGTAGCAGCCGAAAATGTTTCTGTTAGCCTACGGCTTAGCTAATGATAGGCCTAACAAGGAAGCGAAAATATGACCATGCCGACACAATATTCAGCTAACCGCGCACTTATAGGCCTATGCATACAAACTGTCCAACTGCACAGCACAACCCTAACCCTATTAGACACTTTAAAGCTGAAAGATGGTGTAGCAGCTACTGTGTCATGGAGAACATTTACATCAATCTTGGATTTTTAGCCTTATTGCTTAAGTTATGAATGCGTGTAGAATGCACAGACAGATGGCCGGATAATAAAGTGATGGCACATTGTTGATGTCTAATAAGAACGTGAACTTATCCGTGTGCTTGCCATTTATAGGCCCTAACTGCATGCATGAATGATCCGGCTGTCGTCTTGGCCCTACGTTCGCTGTTAATGCACTCAATTTTAGCTGAGTAGCCTATTATGGCAATGACCATCCGATGCAGCAAGCCTATAGTATTTTGGTCCAAAGTGAAATCAGCTATATGAGATCACCATATCGTCATTATGCAGACTTTTACATTAGTTAAGCTTATTATTATACGCTTAGGCCTATCTGTTGTTTTACGGTGCACATTTTGGGCAGTTGGGCCAAATCGGTAACCGTTGGGGAAGTAGGCCTAATACGACAAATAACATCAGATGAAGAAGGCTTTAGACCATGTTAGTGATTACCAACTAAAGTCAGTATGATGGCTGAAAAAACTGATTGCAACCATTGCATACTACGGAATACAAAAATTTACTACAAAGTTATATATGGATCGATAAACCGAATGAATTAGTTTTATTTTTGTGTTGATTAACAAAGTGAACAGTGATACAACAGTGTAACATGTAAATGACTAAAAAAAAACTCGGCGATTTGTGGAGTCAGTTGTCAGCTATAACAGTTTGACGTCATATGCAGACATCTGATAAAAAATCTACAAGAGCAGATGACTGCATTCGTTCGTTACTAATATGCTGTACTGTATATGACTGGTATTTGAGAATGATTAACATAAGGTAATGGTATGTAACAAATCAGTTTGAGACTACGCAGTGCAGAATGTTAATTGTCAATAGATGCAAGGATTACTCTGCAGCTGCTATGTTTCAAAGTAGTCCAGCCAATCTGCACAAACAGCACAATACCAGTGACCATTAATTGACTGAATTCCCAGCACAAAATGACACACAATGAATGCAAAAATGAGCAACTGAAATAGTGGGTGCTTCCTTCACGTTCTGGAAAAATTACACAAATGCAATTTGACTGGAAAAATAACTATTTTGATGTCAGTCAGGCATCATCGTGTAGGAGAGACTGAAGCTGGTCGCTGTAATCCAGTTCATCTGAGCGAAGGAAAAAAGGGCAGCAAACTTACTGGCACCATTACTTACCCCAATTGGTCAACTCAACAACATGTTTATATTACATTAGCATGTGCTTTAGCCTATGTACAAACAGTTACAGAACAGTGTATAGGACATGAGAAAATGGAAAGCAAATCTGTGAGCAAACATGCAATGCTTCTACCTGAAGTCAATTCAGATTTTATTGCCAGTCCGTTTAGAAGTGCCAGTCGATGGATCGTAGTGTTCCAATGTGTTCTCAAGTTCGATGTAACGCTGACAGAACGCCTGAAACAGAACACACAAATGAGTAAGTTAAATAGTACATGCTTTCTTAAATGTTCTTGAAAAATAACATGAGTGCATTAGCTGAAAAAGTACAAGGTAACGAGTGCAAAATCATCTGTAATTCTGGGCATTTTGCCTGTTGATGTCTTTCTTTTCATTACTGCTGGTAGGATCGGTGGCCAAACATGGGGCTTACGCTACATGCTGTATAAGTCAGCAAGAAGCCCAGCTGTCGCTAGGATAGCCGCCCGTACTGGTTGTCAGTGACCTTCAAGATCATCCAAGGTCGATGATTTTCATTTCATGTGAAAAATGTGTGCCACTTCTTATCAGCGACTGATAGTAACCGAGGCCCTATCTTGCACCGTTTAGCCACAATAGCGCGTAACGGCCTTCAAGGTCATCCAAGGTCAATGATTTCCATCTCATCCGACAGGGCCTATTAACGATTAATAGTAAGCTTGGCCGTATCTCTCACCGTTTCCGAGATAAGGCCAGTTTTCCATTGAAAAATCACATTTTTCCTACCCCCGTCCATCCAACCCCGAATTTGAAAATGTTCCCCTTGCATTAGATCGCTGAAATTTTGCACGCCTATGTTTAAGGCGTAATGGCTAATTACTCGTGTAAAAAGGATTCCCCTGCAACCTAACGCTTAGCCACAATACATCCATTACAGACAATGATGGACAGACGGACGGACGGACGACAACCGTAACTTAAGCTGGACTGTTACTTACGTATGGTCGGTAAAAAGTAGATAAAGTTTTTGTCATAGCTGCACCAACTGTTAACTCCTACTTTTATTTCTTTTAATTAAAGTTCTCAGAATTTGCAATAAAATAGTCATCAAAGATTCCACCACACTTGAAACATGTAAGTAAGCAAAAAAACAAGTAAAATGTGAATTTATATAGTGCATAACGTTGTGTGCTAATCTTCTATCAGTCTAACGTCACTGCACTACCTTGTGACGTTGTAACCATAATAAGAACTTTCCAACTCAATTTACAGTGAAGATCAATCTCTAGATTTACAAATTCTTACAACATTTGTCGCTTTACATTAAGCAGCATCTCATGAGAAGCCTCTTATTACTAGTAGTAGTACGGTACGTTAATTCAGTGGAGACTGACAAATAAGGGATGCACTGGACTAAGCATCTTTCACGTTTGTTTCCACTGTATCAGTTTTCACCGTTCAAGGATACAGTTATTCCACTACACTAATACCATAATACTTTTCCTTATATTGCTGAAATGTTGTATTTGGCAGTTAACAACTGCAGACAATAATCGCAGTGCCTTTATCATGTATAATCTTTATGCTTTCCTATGGTATCTATCATCATCGTCATTACAATTGTCATCGACATCTGTGATATACAATGTATCATGAAGTGCTGGTGAAAAATGATATACTGCTGAAAACTTACGGTAACGTTCAAATTAGGAGCTTCAGTGCTGTGAAACATGACTCTGCGATGCACAAAACATCATACCCGTACTCAATACTTTCACTGAAATACAAAGTCATGCAAAATATTCACTGACCATTTCAATGTGCTGCTCACCGAAAAAAATGCATTCACCAGAAAGGACAATGCTTATACACAACATGCCACTGAACGTTGAGTAAGCTTATTTTTACGAATTTCTGTTCATATTAATCCAACGGATCATTTCTGAATAACTCATAGATACAGCTCGATGACTAATGCAAAGAAATTCCAACTTACTTGGCTTTGTTGTGGTTGTGTATTCGTGAAGCATCAATTGACATCGTCTGTCTCGACTTTGCAGCCTATCAAACACACGCTCACCATTATGATATTTTCGTCAATGAAAATCTGTTTCCAGTCAGATGGTACTGTTCCATTAATACCAAAGAAAATACCTGAAAAAATCGCTGCCACTAAATGTTGTCAGCTTATTACAGAGATTTAACACCGACAGTAAACAGTGTGAACAGTAGTCGAACCTTAAGCGTGCTGTGTTTCGATGTTCGTGACACAAGTTCTGCAAAATTCTTCATCTCTTTCTCCTTCTGTCGATGATTCTCACGTATCTGACAATAAAATGCAACACTTATATTTAGCTGTACATGCTGACATTGGTAATTACATTAATTTGTTTATTCAGTACTTCTGGGATAATGATAATTTAGACATTGTAGTTCTTCTAAATATTTTATGTGAAACCAAATAACACAAAAACATCTCACACATTAAATTGTGATACAATCCACTGGTGAATTCTTTATAATTCGTTGTACTGCATAATATAAACTGCAACTATAAACTTCACCATGCACTGAATGTGTAAAAGAGTATGTACATGTATATTGAAAACTGGATAAATGCTTACCTGCGCGTAGAATTCTTGTTCGTCCATTAAATCTTGTTGTTTCTGAGCCTCAAGCAGTTCGTGTTGCACTTGCATGACTTGCTCGCCACGAATGTTAATCGCTGTTGAAATCGCTTCCAGAGCATCACGGTCTGGAGTCACGGGACGAACGTTCTCAACTTGCAGTTCGGACATCACTTCAGTCCATACTTCTCCCGACTGCACACGAAATCATGACAGTACACAATAACTATCATACTACTTGGCCAAAATGAATAGTTAACGAAAAAGTACACTGTGTCTCAAAAAAAACATCCCGGACGTTTTCGACTGTAACTTGAAAATCAATTATCAGATTTTGATATTTTTCAGTACGAATATTCCTGACAAAACTTGCCATCAAATGACCATTCAGTTTCCCACCTCACGCAACGTTTGTTTCTGCACTACCTGGGGAAAACACAATCAGCGAAATATCACTTCTTTTATCCAATTGATGCGATATCACTGCTTAATTAAAATAATGCGTAAAAAAACATTTTGTTCACATTTTTGACACTTTGGCTGGCATTTCATTTAATTGTTTATTTTTCAACTGCCTCCAGTAAAATTGCTTGAAGTGTTGGCCCATTACGTGAACACAGGCAAGGAGACGCTTTACCCATTCATTGACAGCAGTATCGATAAAGTTCTGCTCCAGACCAATCCAGGCTGTACCAGTCGCTTCTTGATTTCACAAACATTCCTAAACTTCATCTGGTAGACACACTGCTGCATGACAGTCAAACCTTGTAACACACCGGCTGTTAGGGCCCAAAGATTAAAATAAAATGGAATTTATTGACGTTTTTCACTCATTTCAACATGTATTATGTTTGGTCTTGGTCTTGAGTGTAGCTTGGTAGTCTAACGGTAACGTGCCAGACTTGTAATCCTGAGGTAACTCAGAGGCGCAGGTTCGACTCAACACCAGGACACTGCCGGGTAACGACCTTAGGCAAGTTGTTCACACACGTGCCTCTGTCACCAAGCAGTATAATTTGGTACCGGCTTCACCGCTGAGACGTAAACAGGCACACCGCGCGATACGCTGGCCCCGTATCCGTGGTCTCGCAGTGTAAAAACTGCTGTCTGGCTGAGGGCCTTAGGAAATGGAGATCAGTGCCGCCCTATGGGCCGTAAGGCTCGGGAAGGACTTTACGTTTTTTGTGCTTGGTCTGCATACCTGGAGACCCAGGTAATGCAAAAGCATACGTTGAGTGAGGTGAAAACTAAAACACTTATTTAATAGCCAGTTGTGTTGGCAATATTTCTGCCAAAAATTATTAAAATCTGCTAATCTTTCTTCAAGTTACGATCGATAATGTTGGGGATGTCTTTTTCAGGTTTTTTTGTGTATTTTAACACATATTTCACTTGATCTGCTTTTCCTAGGTAGTACAGAAAGATACATTGAGTGAGGTGGGAAACTGAATGGTCATTTGTCGACAAGTTGTGTCAGGAATATTCTTACCAAAAATTATCAAAATCTGACAATTGGTTTTCAAGTTACAGTCAAACACGTCGGGGATTTTTTTTGAGATGCAGTGTAATATAACAATAGATAGGCGCTAAGTTCAAAAACCATGATCATAGTGGGATATCAAAATTTTGCAGCACTCACTGCTGTTAAAATTTGTTGAAAAAAAAAATATTAGCATGGTAATGGATATCTTCATCAGCATAACTGGAGATATTATGGATAAACAGCGTAAAGAAAGCAAACGAATTTACAACAAACACAAGCAACTAACCTTTAAGTCAAGGTAGTGCTCTATAATAGTCAGAGTAACATGGTCGTCGGTTGTGAGACCGGGGAGCTCAACAAACCCTGATCAATCAATAACAATTCACACTGTAAACTTACTTGATATAGTAAAAAAACTGAATATGAATTAACGTAAATGCACACACACACAAAACATACACTCAAGTTTTATGACCCTCCTAAGGGTTTATCAAGCGAGCTGACTGTCAATAAAAGTTTACAAAGAAACTCAAAAACCTGAAAAATTGCAGTCTGGAGACATTCTTGCTGCCCAATCAGCAAGCATTAAATAATTATATGTAAAAAACTGCAAACAATTTATTTAATGGTGTATAAATGATGATGTAAAACAGCAAAAATCAACAAGTATAAGCACGAAGTAATGTATTAGCTTAGACGTTTAATCTGTCCTCAGTAGCCAGATAAAAATGTCTAAGCTAATGCATAATGTTCGTGCTTATACTTTTTGATTTTTGCTGTTTTACGTCATCGCTTATACAACATTAAATAAATTGTTTGCAGTTTTTTTATATATAACATTTGCGTTTTTATTAAAATATGAAAAGTCACTATAGCCTGTTAGTTTTTACTACAACTACAACTACTACTACATAGCTGGCATCTTGGATTTATCATGCACAAACACATAGAATAGCAACCATGTTATGAGCAATAAATGAAATTTAAAATGGCGTCCATCACAATCTTAAACTTATTACTGTTGTCGATTATGGTCACAAAACCTACATCCAGTACTTACCGGCTACACTTCTGCAAAATTGCATCATTATATCTCAATCAGCAGTTAAGTTGTTAGGGCCTACGTTTCGTGCAAAATACAAAATGGCAGTCGTCGCCACATTGGATGCTATTTTTGTTTAATATTATGGTACAGTTGTATATAGGATGTTAAATATAGTTTACCTGCCAAATTTCCTGCAAATACATCTAGTAGCAAACATGTTATAGGCGATAAACCAAATTCAACATGGCGGCCGCCATCTTGGATTTCATTTTTGTTCAACGTTATGGTGTATCCGTATGTAGGACCATAAAATGAGTTTACATGCCAAATTTCATGCAAATATATGCAACATCAAGCGAGTTATAGGCGATAAACAAAATTGAAAATGGCGGCCGTCACCATCTTGAATTTATTACTATTGCCAATTTTGGTTACACTCCTATTTCCTGCAATGGTTGGCTACACTCCTGCAAAATTACATTAATCTAACTCAAACTGCAGCTGAGTTATTAGTGTTTATGCAAAAATCCAAGATGGCGGCCGCCGCCATCTTGGATTTTATTTTGTTCAATATTATAGTCAGTTCGTACGTATGACCATGAAGTCAGTCCACTTGCCAAATTTTGTGCAAATATACGCAATAACAAGCGAGCTATGGGCGATAAACTGAATTCAAGACGGCGGCCGCCGCCATCTTGAATTTATCACTATTGCCACTTTTGGTCACATGGCCTATTTCCTGGAGTAGCTGGCTACACTGCTGCGAAATTTCATTGATCTATCTCAAACGGCAGCTAAGTTATTAGTGTTTGTGCAAAAATCCAAGATGGCGGCCGCCGACATTTTGAAATACTATTTTGTAACGCCAGACCACTCACGAAGCCCGTTTGCGGTCCTAAACTAGCCCTTCAAATTTTGCATTGATCGAGTTTATACTTTTCGAGATATCGCAATTTGAAAATTTTGCAAATTTGGCTTAAAAATTTGCCACAGTGTAAATTTTTAAAAATTTGGCTTAAGATGCCTATTCAGGCCCCCAAAATCATGTTTTTGGGAGTTTGGCCCATAAACTTTACTTTTTATCATCGAGACCCCCAAAAGGCATCTGCTTATGCAGAAACACGCGTTTTGAGCCCTCATTGGTCGTGACCGGTTCTACGGTGTGATCTGGACGCGATGCGAAGAGTACAAAAAAGAAAGAACCAAACATAAGCCAAAATTCGCTATTTTCCCAGACCCCTTTCCCGTCGTCCCACATCAACCAAATTTTGCACGCGGGGTCGTATCCTGGATATCGTTCTTGGTTTTGAGTTTCAAAAAGATCGGTTGAAAAATGTGGGAGCAGTGGGGGTCGAATTTCTGGCCTTCCCATTGACTTGGCACATCGCTTATACAACAGCTTGTTGCTATCGCACAAGCCGTGATACAAAATACAAATGCTTAGTCTGCATTTAACCAGCCTGTTTTCTACCATTACTCTAGCATCTAGGTTTGGTTACTCCACACTAGAACAATTCCCGAAACTAAACTCTTTAAAACGTTATGGCAGAACGTTAACAGACTAGACATGCATGCCCTTCACGTTTCCCAACCGACAACACTTCAAACCAGGACCACTATATTCAGTTACTCTTGAGACCAAGACAATGGCATCAAGACCACCGTGGTACATCCATGGCTGCATCATACAAAATTACCTGTTCATCTTCAGTAGAAAGAAAAACATATCTTAAGTCCTTCCTGGACCATAAGGCCCATAGCATACAAGTGCTAGTGCTTATCCATAAATTCCTTATTCCTGATCCAGATACCAGTTTACACTGCCAGACGGAGACCACAGTGCACCACTTATGCAGAACGCCTGTTTACATCCGGGCCATTGCTCGTACTTATTGCACGAATGGACGGCCAGGCTGAGTTGTTTAATATATACAACTGAACTTGCCCATTTTGCAGAATATAGCATAAAGCTTCGAGCGAGTATTCTCGGAGACGTCGACAATCGCTGGACTAGGACAACTTGCTGGCAGCGACACGGTGGACTGGGCGTCCTGTATCTGCCCAGCCAACGGCTTCTGAGAATCTAGCACAACGAAAGATTCGGGTGTATCAAGATATCCATAGCTATGTCATCTTACTATAATGCATGGAAAGTTTGTCTGTTTGTCATATCCCTATGGCGCCTTCTATGTCGCACGGTCGCGCACCTCGACTGCGGCGTTTGATTCCTTGGGCCTTAAGTATGTGCATGCCCATTTGCCCATTTTGCAGAATATAGCATAAAGCTTAGAGCGAGTATATATTTTGCCCCCCACGAGCAGCCTGAGGGAGGGGGTTAAGTTGCCGGGTAATGGAGCGGACCAAACTTTCCTAGTAACAACAGTGATTAGAACATTTATTCTGATTTCATGTCTAGTATGTCTGTAACAGCAAAATTACTTGAACAACTTAATCAAAATGTTGAACATAATGACCAGTATAATACTACACTGATAGTTACAAGCAACTGACACAAAAGTACATAATTAGAAATAATTATAACAACGGAAGCAAGATAACTAATAATTAGTTGAAGTAATTTGGTAAGAGGTGGAATCCTTGTTGCTAGTCCATCTTTCCAGGTTTTTTAAGGTAGTCAGACTTGATGGGCATTGCCTTTTCTGACTACCTGTTTCACGATTTTTTTCCTTTGTTTATTGTAACTGTGTGACAAATAAACAAATAAACAAATAAACGTTATCTCTCTTCTCTCTCTCCTTGTTTCTATTCACCAAGTGGTATCAGCAATTCGCAAGAGGATGTTTTGGGTGGGGTTTGTTCCCTAAAAATCTTTGCTTCCCCTGGGGGTCAAAGATAAACCACAACTAACGCAATATGTCACTGGATCCCACAAGTTTACCATCATCTAAATTCGTCAAATGGTTTAAACACTTCACGGTGCACGGATCAGCGAATGTGACAGACGACAAACGGACGACAGACAGACGAACCACACCACAAAGACATGTAACTACAATTGAGAATAGCTTGCATTAGATTGATTCCCTCTAATGATAAAAGTGTGCTAAGTCAGACAAAGAAGTACCAGTGAGAGCACCGAGGGCATCGCGCTGAGTGCCAATACGGCATTCCTCATCACGCCAAAGTTGACACAACAGATGAGGTGCCGTTATGTTGTCTTTGCCACGCCAAACGCTCACGTGTGACATCGTCTTCTGATTCTCCATCAGATCCACCAGGAAGCCAAGCACCTGATTGTTTACGCTGTGTGGGCTAGACTGCAACACCGACAATACAACATCCTTTGCGTAGCTGAAACTGACACAAATAGGCGACAAAAACTCGCCCATATGATATGATATGATGAATGATTTTCACTAATGAAAGTTGAAGCTAGCATATAATTTGCTAAAAATAAAATAGGAGTGATGTGAGAGAATTTTGGAGCTCTGACGACAGCGCGAGCAACACACCCATGCACTTGCGTACAGCCATTTTTCTTTAATTCACCCATCTTTCCAGGATTAAACTAGTCATCAAAGTAAACTTTTGGAAACTGTGGTGGCAAAAGTTTCACGAGCCAAGTGACATTCGTGTTGCCCGAGCACTGAAAAACTCCGTTTAAAACCAACATTAACATGTAAAATCAACAAAAATAACTGATCATAAAAATGTCACATATCCAGTGTTCAATCGGTTGCACAAAATGATAAACTATGTTAACGTATCTGTCCTATAATGTGCTTACTTCTAGCAAATCTAACAAAAGAAAGACGCCTTCTTTCTCCAGGAACTGGTCTTCCATGACGTAGGATCCAACAACCGTGCACCTGAAATACAGTTTAAGCTGCGAGTTTCAAACAGGAGCCCTTTAACATCATGCAATTCCAGATTTCAGGGCTTCAATGTGCTAATATAAAAAGTTTGACCTGATCATCTGCAATGCATATGCTGTCCGACACTATTATGCTTCTGTGTGAATTTAGAACCAGATTGTTAGAGCATCAGCTTAACAAACATTCATTTCAGGTCAACTAAACTGGGTCCTACAATTGCACTACAACTAAAACTGGCAACGACCACTACTGCCACTACTAATTTTATTTTTTCTTCAATCAGCCAACTTTTCTGGTTACCCCAGAAGATGTTAATCAGAGACGTGAATGCGTCCACAGACGAGATGCGCGTCTGCAAGCATTTAGCGGACGCCATCGCGAATGCAATTTTTAATGTCTGCGAACGCGGTTGTGGACGCTCACTGCAAAAAAAAACAAATTTCTTTACTGGAAGGTTCCTACTTTTTAACAACAATAATACTACAAAATTCGAGTTACATTTGCAGTCTTTTGCACATGCCACATTGCTAAAAGCTGGCACTAAGTTTCAGTATATTTTAAATATTATCGCCGTTGCTGGCAGTGCAGATGTGAATGCAGTCGCAGACGCCTAACGGCTTAGTTTTGCGGACAGGGACGTGGATATGGACGCTACGCTGCAGATGTGGACATGGGCGTGGACCCAAAATTCTAGGATTCGCACATCTCTGACGTTAAAGCAGATGGTTTAACCAACAGCACACCATCAACTGGTCCCCAAAAACAAGCCAAGAGCGTAGGCCTAATGGTTCCACGAAAGTGACTTCTGGAAACAGTTTTTACGCAGGACTTTTTACCAGATGCCCAAGCACTGAAGGATAAAGTGACAAAGTCAACCAATAACCATCATTAGATAAACCAGCAACAGACATTACATCATGGCTACACCTAAACAGATCATAATGCACCGGTTTATCACCAAATCACATTGACTTATCTATTGTGTATGAGCACTGACTGAACAGTTTAGTTGAAATTCTGTAGATAACTGATGGAGAACGCATACCAGGCACACTGAACAGCACACATCAGTAAACGGTGATGACCCAATCCTGACGTCAGTAGCCTCATGTCCATTCTCAGATAGTCGGTTATAATGTCAGCGCCTTTGTCTCCAAACAGATTCTAAACAACCAACAAACAGTCCGCTACAATAGACTGGCGGAGAAGTATCACTTCATACCAGCAGCACATTTACAGTACAGTAATACAAAATGCAAAACATCAACGTAAATGTGAAGTCCTTTCTAAGCCATAAGGCCCATAGGGCGACGGCACTGATCTCTGTTTCCTTAGCCATAAGCCAGACACCAGCTCACACTGCTGGACCACGGATACGGGATTCAAACTTCTGTTTTGACATATGGCGCGTTACAAATGCAGACTATTTACTTACTTACTTACTTACTTACTTAGTGCACTGGTACTCATTGTGCCTACCTTCAGTGGGATAGCCGGACTGAGCTGAGTTTTGTGACTGGTCACGCACCAAGATGGTTTCCCAGTCCAAAGACAGTCGCCCATCCAATACTAACTGAGCCTGGCGCACGGCATCCACGCTGATCAGACGAAACATGTTATCAGGTCCACTAGACAGTGCCGCCAATAAATACAAATAAAGACTTCTGCGCATTAATTCTGGTAGTTTTGTTAATCAATTACAGCTTTATTTTCTAGGCCTACCTTTCTATGAATGTCAAACTGGCAGATGATGGACACAATGACAAGAAGGTCGCACTGCATTTCTATATCCACAGCGTCATCCATTTTGTAGTCTTTCCTCCTGAGATGACCCTTCTGAAACTGCTCTAGGACACCTATGGCATGCAAATTATGATGAAACACTAATACAAAACAATAAGCACAGGAGACAATACAGTAAAGCACTAGAAATGGATAAGCAGTGCACTTTGTCTATACTCTGAAGCTACAAATGTTCAAAATACTGAACTAGTTGCTTAAAAATCTTCTGCTCAGTCTCCTAGTAACACTGCTAGAATGTGATCTCATCATTGCTGTAAGAAGACTGTTAACTGTCCATTTTTGGCTTATATATACGTGACATTTAATCAGATTCTGCTTTATTGAGATAAGCAATGACATGCAAAATATTCAGTCATTCATCAAAAAAAATTCTTGCCTTTTGCACAAAGTACAAGATTCTATTTATCTTCAGTAGCAGGCTGGAAGCCCATGAACACACAAAACACAATTATAACACAAGCACAAAGACTAAGAAAAAAGGACTAAAATAAACTACTACGCCAACTTCTGAAAACTGGCGATTTAAAAAACAAGTCGGATGACAAAGCAGCATTGACAAGTGAATTGTCACTAATTTGCAATGAACGCCATAGTGAGAAAGTCAGCTTCCGCATATTTTCCGATAATGATGAAACACTGCTTAAGACAAAAAGTTTAGAAGCACTGCACCATTGTGGCTCCTGTAACAGTTGTTGAAATGCATCAGTATATGCAACACATAACTCGTTGAAAGAATATCGATACATTGAACACCACAGCTGACAGCCATACATTGGAGTGCAATATGCTCTGAACAACATAAGTTTTGTGTTCAACGAAGCAGACGAAAACTTCCGTATAATCATCTTTGAATGCATAAACAAAAATGCTTCATGTACAAGATGTGCCAAAAAATGGCCCAACTTGTCTTTGTCAGAACTTCGTCAAATTTCAACCAAATTTGACAATTTTTGGCACACGGATAGCCAAGACGATAAAATTATGTGAGGTACACTTATTGTGCACCTCACCTAATTTATGTCAACGTACTACCGTGTAAAATGCAGATGCTCCAAATTATTACACTACGCGGTGATTATCGGTATCAGATTGCTCACCTTTTCGTTATCAATTCGACAGAGGGTGCCACGTGATTAATTAATTTTGTGGTATTAAATATACTATGCTGAAAATAGCAGACAACAAAAAAGCTAACTTATGAGCTCAAAACACATCTAATCCATGAATGAGTGCTGTGATGTTCATCAGTTGATCGTCAATGCCACTATCAGCTGTGGCATCACGTCTAAGCCACTGTGTACATTTTGGGCATAAATTCTAAAAATTTAGAAACATGTTGTTACGCAAACTTATAATTTTGTTAAATAAATCACGTTTTAGTTTACTGTGTGCTTAAGTCGTTAGAACTTTTACAGTGACAACAGCTAAGCATTATGCAACAATTTGGAGCATCTGCGTTTAACATGGTAGTGCGTTGACAAAAATTAGGTGAGGTGGACAATGAGTGTACCTCACATAATTTTATCATCTTGGCTATCCGTGTGCCAAAAATTATCAAATTTGGTGGAGATTTGATGAAGTTCTGACAAAAACAAGTTGGATCATTTTTTGGGCAAAACCCTGCATATGTGCTTCATCACAGTTCAGAGTGTATAATGCAAGCATAGACCGTGTTGAAACGTTGAAACGTGATTATTTCACGGCTGATTGATGGTATGTTCTGTGTAGGATGTGCGTGTGATTAACAGACGTAAACGGGTTTCAATCACCATGCTTGACCACAGAATGGTTCTAACACCCCAAACATTGTGCAGGTGGGAGACAGGAGAACGAAGCAGGTCATAAAACAAAGGACAAAAGCAGCGGCAGAGACTGACATGTGAGTTGGTTGATTGCTCCTTGTTCCGTGATGTCAGTGATGACAGCATCATTGTAGGTTGATACAACAGAAAGCATCAGTCTCAGACACTGACACATGTGAGCACGTTTACTGCCACAGCCACCGGTCCCATGAAAACCATTGCCAAAGCCAGCATAATCATCTGTACAAGAATAACAAGTGTTAACTAGAAAGCAGTCGTAGCCCGCAGGTACCTCCGCCAAGGCAAAGCTATTCGCCAGGTGGCGTCACCATCTTCGCTTTGCCAGAGGTTTCCTTATGCCCCCTTTAATGCAATGGCAACGAAAATTTCAGAGTAATCCAGAATCCAGGATTCCTGCCGGATCACACCCAAAATTGAATCACTGGTAGTCTATGCCATGCCCGACATACCCTCAAACTTTCAGAAAGATCCGTCCATAACTTTTCGAGTTATCTTGCTAACACACAGACAAACAAACAAACAAACAGACAGACAAACAAAAACCGGCAATAACATTACCTCCTTGGCGGAGGTAACAATGACTGTGCATCAACACAGGCATATGTCAATAAGCAGTTCAATACAAATGGTGCCAAACTGAGGCTGAGTGTGTTCACTTGAGTCAAGCAGCAGGTAACAAACACCTTCAAAAAACTTTTAAACATTCCATTTTTATACAGAAATTGTCAATGACTACTATTCTTTAGCTTTTGCTATTTTATTTGGTATACACTTGTGTGATTTCTATGTTAAATAAATAAGTCCAGCAGAACGATAATGTGCGGTAAAAAATTAGAAAAATCGAGCAGCAAAATTATTTGCATTGCTGTAAATTGACACCCAGTTTTTGGAAACACACGAGCTTACTAGACCTCATCATTCGAAGCATTATGATCTGTCAAGACTGAACGCAAAAGCTTCATTCAACAAACTCCCAAACGGTTTAACTCAGTGTTTGAAATAGCACTTGACAGCAACGGGAGGCGGTTTAGCCATATATTAGTTGTCTCGTCACTAGTCATCAGTCATCACATAATCACTACTAAATACTGATGCAAAACAATAAGTTGACAAAGACAACGCAGTAGCAGATCGTATAGCCAACGGCCGACGCCAGAGCAAATAACTGAGTCACTTCAAGCCTCCCTCATTTTAAGCACCGATTTAACCATAAAGTAGTTTTGCTAATTAGGCTCTTACTACTGATGGACTGGCTGACCGATCAATACAGACCTTTGCTAACACACCAGTCTAACATGAGAAGCAGGCGGGTGCCGCCGTGACATTCGATGTAGTCGCAGATCATGATTGGCGCCAGCGTGCATAGCGCTGACATCGCCAGGAGTTGAATCTCCTCGTACTGTGCAGCGGTCCAGTCACGCGTAGGTACCGCCGTCAGTGGAGGACCGACTGCCTCGTTCGCTTTCACGTAAGAAAACAGCGCCGACAACACGTGCATCTCTGAGAATATCTACAACAGTGCATAGCTGCGATTACTGACAGCCGAACGAAGACGTCAGCGCCAACATGATACATGTATGTGACCGTCTGCCTATACTCGCGCACTGCACCACACAAGTTTGTGAGCTAAAAATTGGCACATCATTGGCTACTCTTGCTCCAGGAAACGTTCACACTAATTGTAGTACAGGCTTGTAACTCGAAAAAGCTTGAAAAACTACAACGTGTAGTTTTTCAAGCTTTTTACGAGTTACGAGCCTGTACAGAACAAACAGACGGACAGGCAGACAGACGGGCGAATGGATAGACAAACGGGCAAGACAAGTAATGCAATCTAACAACATAATAATACCTCAATAATATTGTGTCATGCACAATATACTACAAATATTCAAAAACAATAAACTTAGTATACAAGAAATTTGAGCTAATGTTCACGAGACGCACAAAAGCTTAGAGCAATTCCTGTTCGCAAACTGTCAGTTTATCTCCAGCCATTTCGTCGCGACTTTTACGGGGGTACTGCTCTTTGATGCCCTCATGCGCAGGTTTCCTTCAACCTACAAAATCAAGACTTGAACCGTCGAAATCTACGTTCAATGCTGAAAATTTCGTGTGGAGCTTGTCCAAGTCTATCTCAATTGGTTTCGGCGCAATTCGCTCTTGAAATGTGTCTCACAGCCCGAAATCGCTAAAAAATCCATAAAACCCTTATTTTTATGTTCAAGGTCATTCAAGGTCATTGAATTCGGTGGCAATCGAGAGACAGTGTACGACTTCCTATTGGTGATTAATAGTAACTTAGGCCCTATCTTGCACCGTTATTGAGATACAGCGACTTGTTGGCTACAAATCACAAATTTTTCCCACCCCCTTCTCATTTAGCGCCCTCGTTCAGAATGACCACTTCGAATTTATGGAAAAGCTTTACGGCTCCTAAGACTAGAGTCTTCCAGGCAGCCGTCGGTCAAGATTTGATGATCCTAGCTTGCACTGTTTTGGACTGATCCACCCGTGTGACAGACAGACGGACAAACAGACGGACGGACAAAATTGTGATGGCTAAGATGCGCTGAAACCAGTAGCTGCTTTCACGCGTAAAAACCGACAAAAAGAAATAATCACACACTTGCCATCACCCATAAAAATTAATTCACAATCATTTGACATATTACAGCAGTTTATGCACACTGCAAACTTTTTACTACAGGATGCGGCAAAAAAAGTGGACTCCAAAAGTTTTTCGTTGTTTTCTCAGCAACCGTTTGGGATTTTCACACGAAATTTTACAGTTTTATTTGCTGAAACCTTCTACATATAACTGCCAACTAAAATGTGATTTTGTTGAAAAACGACAAAGTTGTAGACTTTTTATCACGACCGCCTACCGATTTTTCAGCATTAAAAATGTTCAAGCTAAAAATGCTATTTAATTTTCAAAAACTGGTTACACGTTACTGCTGATAACGTCACAGTGACGTTTTGATGAATGTAAGACAGTCTCTGTAAATATTTATAAGGCGGTTTTTGTAGAATTTTCCTCGATTTTATTACAGCGATATTAACCGAACAGAACTCCAAAGACGAATGCGTCAATCAACTGTCAAAAAGCCTAGTAGCCTAGAAGTGACGTCAAGAGGCGTGGATTTCTCGTGGCTCACTGAACTCAATGTCACCGCGGTTTCCTGGCTACAGGCTGTAGCCCAAAAATGTAAACACACTCTTAGGCTTCACCTCCAGACCAACACGAGACTCAGAGGAAGCCTTTTAAGGAGCTACGACGATACCGTTCGTAATCTTAGCCTACTGCTACTGAATATTCAATTTCTTCCCCAGGCTACCACCCAAGAACTAAGTTTAGCTATGACCTTCACCTTAGCACAGCTCAGACAGCTAGGGAAAGTCCAATGTTTATATTTTTTTATAAGTAGCTGACGTCCCAACAGCCAGGACGCCTCGTTATACCAAACATCCAGCACCAAACGACCTTTGAGAATACTTTTCCTACAATACCATCAACCGATTAGCTATTCGTTAAATTAGCTTCCCTCCATAAACAGTAATTTATATTGTTTATAAATTATCACTAAATTATGGTTCCTTTAAAGCAATCGCTGGCTGCCCACCGGATTCATCATCCAGCAGGACGGCGCGTCAGCACACACAGCGCGCAACGCAGCGCAGCCCACAGAACTGGCTGTGGGCCAGCTGTCCAGATATCATCATAAAAGACCAATGGCCTCCAAATTTGCCAAATATAAACTCAATGGACTATCACGTATGGGGTGCAATGTTGGAGGCTTACCGCAAGCTTAAAACAAAGCCGAAAACATGCACCGAACTCAAGCAAGCGTTTCAGGTTATCAGGGACAACCTGCCACAGAAACCAATCGACAAGGCTGTAAAAGATTTCTCAAATAAGGCGACTGGAGGCTAGTGTTGTAACTTGGAGCTGGCGGTAAACACTTCGAACATTTGCAGTGACAATGGAATTCTGGCATCTGATCTGTGTTGTTCAACGATGTTATTAAATTGGTGTTGTAGCCAGAACTTTTTTGAATGCTAAAAAATCGGTAGGCGGTCATGTTAAAAAATCTGTAACTTCGTCGTTTTACAACAGAATCAAATTTTACTTAGCAGTTACATTTAATAGGTTTTAGTAAATAAATCTGTAAAATTTCAAATTAAAATTCCAAACGGTTGCTGAGAAAACAGCAAAAAACTTTAGGGGTCCACTTTTTTGCCGCACCCTGTAGACAGCTAAACGTCCAGTATTATTGTTGCTGTTGTGCTTGTTGTTATTATTATTAAATTTATTATTAAGCAGATGTTATTAATGTTATAATAACTTTGTTGCTGCAGCACATTAGAAACTTTTTGTGCCTCCATGCTAAATAAATTCACGTTTTATCATACTGCACAGTATTGTTACCTTAGTGCTGCACAAAACACAAACACGAACATCAGCCAGTCACAAAATAGTGACCCAAAATGTGTACAGTGCACTTAAAACACACAGTCTCAAAAATCGTTAGCAGGGAGAAAGATCAAACTCACTGGCAGAACAACGGAGTCTCGACTCAGCAGAACAAGCTGATTGATGAGGAGTTTTTTGAGTTCAAAATCTTCATGACATGGAGTCAGTTTCAAGTGTTTGACCAGCACATTGTGACTCTTCACTGTGTAAAAAAACAACGTATTCACGCTTGTTCAGATGTGTAGGCCTACACTGCCTGATATAAATAAACTAAAAGAAAAAATGAAACAAAAGCTTCACTTACTCACTCTGCGAAACAAAATATGGACAAACATCATAAATGGACAACGAATCTGCAAGTAACTAAAAACAGTAAAACAAGCTCTGTGAGACAAGGTATACCCTTAACACGATTTCTACCAAAAAGAACGGTGCAATTTAAGGCTACCTGATACTCAAAACTACGGGTTACATTACGCAAACTTAGGACGACGTGAGCCTAAGGTGCATGTGGGTCCTTGAGGACCCAAAACATGCATAAATCCAACAGTAATCAATTCATTCAAAATATTAGTGTTTAAACTGCAGAAATGACATACAAATGAATCTGCTGTGTCAAGAATCAAGCTGCAAACAACCTTCCTGAAAAGTTGCCAGAAGAGCGAGCTGCTTAGCAAGGCCAGACTGCACGTATGGAATGTCGATAACAGTGGCACTGATGAGTGAGATGATGACGAGAAGATCGTTACGCAGCTGGCGATCAAAGTGACTGAAGCCCTGCGTCAACTGGTAGATGAACGCATCACGCAGCTGACTGCATGCAGACAAACAAGGCACAAACTGATTACACTGTATACGATTCATCACTGCAGTAAGATAAGAGACAGAACGATGTGGGTCGGAAATAACGAGAGTTCTGCAAAGTAGCCTGCCACCGGACTGTTGTGCGAGTTACTCAACAACAATTAATCAAAAAAAGTATTTATTACTCCATGATATTAACTATTTACTAGAGCTGCCACAGTTGACGCATTAATTAACTCGTTAATGCATTAATAAATTAACTCACGTTAAAAAAATTAACGCACGTGCATAAATTTGCAGCAGTAATACCCCGCTAAAGGGTGGCTACATGCGACGATTTCCTCGGACGAGGTTTATAAACCTCGGAAGGCCCGGTCACGTCGGACAACATTTCGGACGAGGAAATTGGTGCGTGTAGCCACGACGTTACACGTTTAAACTGAAACATTTGCGCAACATCTTCGTTTGTGTCTAATAGGGTGTTTACACGATCCAGCAAACGTCCAGTAAACTTCCAGCAAATGTATTCAAAATACACGT